>Ga0307509_10001054_pt1 | contig 47188 bp, 77 predicted proteins | sample 10_EM_MG_FD_202245 | JGI IMG/M metagenome (GOLD analysis project Ga0307509, IMG submission 202245) | Populus trichocarpa ectomycorrhiza microbial communities from riparian zone in the Pacific Northwest, United States - 10_EM | ecosystem: Host-associated > Plants > Roots > Unclassified | place... | reverse complement strand
ATGTGCCAGGGATATCACACATGTGCCTGAAATGTGTCTAGCGGAAACATGGTAGGTAAATGGTTCCTGTCCTTTCAATGTTCCTGACATGTTCCCACCCGTTTCCAGGGGCCCTCGCCCCCAGTGCCTACAGGTAAGAAGTAGAGTATCCTGTGTAATATAGAATATACCATGCGCCTGCTCAACACATAGGAGGACCAACAATGGGAGGAAAAGTTGGGGGCGGAGAAACACGAGGAGTTGATTGATCGGAAGGTTGTGAGGGTGGACCGGGCACCGGGGAGGGCTCGCTACTGTGGGGGTTATCCCTGCGGTTAAGACGCAACCTGGGGAACACTGTGGCGTTGGTTGATGTCAACGACGACGAGCCTGGGATGGGGCCATTACCAGCGCCGCCGCTATCCATTTGGTCCGTGGTGGTGGGGAGGGGAAGGGGTATGGTCACGTGTCTTTGAGTGTGGCTGAGTAGGTTGGGGGCACCCGGTCAGGGGGAGGTATCCCCAGCTGGGGTAGATCGTTCTAGATGAACAATATCTAGCCCAATCGACCCGTCTCGAAGCGGCAGAGCCCGCCGGCCTGGATCAACTTGCAGTGGGTTTGCTGATGCGGTTGCAATTTACAAAATCCAGCCCTAGACACAGTGTGCAAGGGAACCAGACAACCCATCGACGTTCTTGCTTTCTCGTCCGATTGTGGTGGACTCTGAGTCTTCCGGCAGGAGGTGACTCAACTCTGCCAAACCCGAGAGACAGTGAGCTTGATTCATTGGAATGGGAAGACAACTTTCTGGTTCCCATTCAACCCCGACGAACCCCACACACTATCTCTTCCCTCCTAATTAGGGAAAGATATGATCTTGTTTGTGTGATGCTATCGTGTTGATGTCCCTTGGGTACAGTAACTGGTGGCGGCCCGGCAACGTCCTACAATCATCCAGGGGATAATGATAATGTTATTTGCTTGGAGAGCCCTGCGTCCCACCATACACGTAAAAGATATACTGCGTTGGTGCACTGCTTTGCCCCGTAGCTTGGTTTACAGCGCCCAGTGCGTCCGAGGAGACAGGATCACAACCCTCCTCTAGCGCAAAACCACACCTGACGAGCGATTGAAAGGAGGGTAGCCCGTATTATGGGAGCAATGAACCATTCCTCCAGGTGACGACACTCACGCGCTCCCATCACCCAAATACCTCGCTTTGAGCTTCCTGCCTTTGAGGTTCCAGACCTTCACGACCTGATCGTCACCTGGGACAACGTCCAGGGCCTGGTCGCTCCATTTCGCGTCTTCACCTTCAACATCGAGCACCAATCCTTTGATCGGCCTCTCCACGCCAACGCGGATTACATCATACCCTCCAGCAACAGCACTGTTGCCACCGGCAGTGGAAAAAGCGGGAGAAACGTCAAGCTTGAGCGAAACGTCTTGAGGCATCGGGAACGTAAGGTACTTGAATGGTTCTGGCCTAGAATATCTCCAGCGTCAGTGCCAAGCTCCAGGTCCCATTGTTTCGAATCAGCAATCAAGAAAGAGCGGGTATGGAGGAGTGAAGGAAATGAAGGAGATGGTTTAATGAAAAGGATGGTAATGACGGGCGGTATGATGGGCTGCGTGGAGAAGAGGACTGGAGAAAGCGGGGATGCGACCGAACAGACCAAGGTTCGGGGTTGCGTTCATTACAATCCCACGCTCCCCGTCCACGGGGGTGAAAATGAAGAGAGGTAATTGAAACCCCTCGTCATGTTTGTAGGTCATAGTCGGTAGCACCTGCCTAAAGACTCGCAGTCTTTCGATTACATGTCAGGGCAACGGAGAGACCGATAAACGGCTCGATCTGCTGTATCATGCCTCCGCATGACCATGCCGCACCCACCCCGCTTCGTAATCTCATCATTTCCGACCGGTCACAAGAGGTCTCGCGTGGGTACGGAAAATCAGAAAGGTGACGTGGGGCTCGCGTCAGGCCAGCACACAAGAGGCAAAAACCTGCCTGCCGAACGTTCGTTCGGAGAGTATAAAAGGTCGATCCAGAACATCGGGGGAAGGTCCAGACCGCGGTGGATCCGCGACAAAACGGGGAAGGCGTGGTAACACGTCAATGGAGAAGCGAATTGTAAACTTACCAACTCGAGTACCTCCCCAAGACCTCTCCAGACTCCACGTCCAACAACCTGGCAGAAACAACGATCGGCTTAGGCACCTCACTCTCCCTCGTCCTGGTCGGCTGACCGGGCAGAGGGCCCTTGAACAGCTCTGTGGCAGAATTCTTCTTCAACACGACCCTCTGTTTCTCGACTCCACCTCTCCAATCCTTCTTTTCCAAATCGAAGCCGATTACGTCGAGGTAGACTTCTCTATTCTCCAGCGTCGAGTTTGTGCCCCAGATCTCGAGGGTATGCTCGATTGTGAAGAATGCTGCGGACCTGTCGTCTCTGAACACCTTCTCGGTCGTTCTGGTCATACCGACGGTGAACGGGCGTAGTTCGCGCGCGACGGTGAAGTACGCTGGCTTGGGACGCAGGAAATAATCGACGATGGCCCAGCTCGTCACCGGCCAACAATCGTTGATCTGCCAGACCAACGCCCCAGAGGTGTACTCCTTCCCGGGCCCTTTCCAATTTCGCCGCCAAGTTCGATACGCTGCGGCGAGGCACTCGGCTTGCATGACTTGGGTATAGTAGATGTAGCTAGGCGCTCGATTCGTTCAGACCCGGAGCAGTTGATTAAAGACAGGACCACGCACCTTTCAATCTCGAACTGGTGCCTGAAGTTCTCCACAAGATAGAGCTAGTATCGTCACAGGGTGGGCACGAGACACCACGAGATTCCAGTCAGCCGCCGACCACACGTACATGCGGGTGCACTCGATAACCAAAATATGTTGGTGCGGATTCCGAAACTCACCTCCAAACGCCACTCGCCACCGACGGCCTTGTTGTGATTCGCAGAGGTTCTGAATTGATAAGATAAACGATAAGATTGTTTAAACTTTCACCGAACCAAACCAGATAAGGTAAGCAATTGAAATGGGCGCTTACCGTGATTGAGGGAAGCGCTCAGACTTGTTATCTCCCACCCAGAAATCCACGGTGCGGATATTGGGGTACCCTTGCCTTTGAAGAAATTTGGTTGGTCAGACCTGCAGGCTCGGGTGTGGGTGAGGCGTGCGAGAGTACCCACATTCCGAATTCGCTGACGAAACGACCTGCAAGTTTGTCCCAATTATGCCAAGGTTCCTGTGACCCGTGCCACACGTTCCACTGATGGATATCCCCGTACGTCTGGTCAGTGGTTGGCTTGCCATGACCGCTGTACGGAGAACCGCGATGGTAATAGATGCTGGAGTTCTCAGATACCACGGCGGGGAAAACCCGTTCGTAAATGTATCGGGCAGGAAAGTTGGTGTTCCGGAAGTCGCTCGTCTCATCGGAATAATCAAGCTCAAGGCCCAGAGACTCAGCAAAAGCGTAATCTATCCGATCTCGTGAGACGCCTAGAATGGGACTCAACAGAAAACGGTACCTTCGTTGTTGCCGGCTGAAGCACGTGCACTGCGAATCAGTGGTGGTGGGAAATTTGACAAAGGGTACGAACCAAAAATCACAAGTGAGGGGTGATGTCTGAGTCTCCTCACGTTCTGTTCTGCTTCCAACTTCACCGAATCGAGGAACGGATCGTATACCGGGTACTTGAACGGGGGTCATCTGTCAACTTCCCACACAACGAAAAACGTGGTGCCCACCTGACCGCATGCGAACATGAAATCCTGCCATACGAGGATACCGAGTTCGTCACAGATATCGTAGAAGATGTCTGGTTCGTAGATGCCTCCACCCCAGACACGAACCATGTTTTGGTTCCCGGCGACCAGGAGTTGGAGCCATTCTACGTATTTATCATAAGTAACCCTATGGTCATTGGTCAGAGCGTCTGCGGGATGAAGAGGGACATACGAACCTTGTTAGAAAGTTGTCGGCTGGGATCCAGTTAGATCCTATAATTGCATGAGTGAGTCCTCGAACTACATGGAGCGGCATAGCTTCTACCGACCTCCCATGAAAACCGGAGTGTTGTTGATTTTAAAGTACCAAGATAGGCCCTGCTGGTCGACCAGCGGCGTTTCTACGATTCGGACGCGTCTGAACGCGATGGTTTTGATCACTGAATCAAGCTCCCTGCCACGCTACGCGCGGTGTGAGGTTCCTTCATCAGCAGGTGTTGAGGGTGCACTTACGTCGTCGATTGCGGCAACCTCAATCTCATACAGTGGTTGTTTGCCATACCCAATCGGGTACCACAACTCAACCTCGTCGTCACCGAAGGTATAGGTGGTGGATCCTTTCCCTCCTGCGACTTTAACATCTTTGATCTCCTTGATACTCGCCTTGCTAGGTCCCCGCACGGATACCTGAACGGTGCCCACGAACTCGTCCCCGGCCAACTCGAAGGAGAGGTCTACGCGAGGTTCTAGCTTCTCCGAGACGATCGCATTCGCCCATACTTCTGCGATCCTGATATCGTATGTGTGGAAGCTGATTGGGCGCCATGGACCGGCCGTCATGAGAACAGGACCCCAATCCCATCCGTAACTAGGTTGGATTCTTTAGAACCTTACGGAGGCAACGTTCATGGGGAATTGGAACGTACTTGTATCCAGCCTTCCTGACGTGTAATCGACTCGGGTCGCCGTTCCAAAGGTTGAACGTTCCATGTTGTTTCTGTAAATTGCGGCCCTTTTGGGAGGCACTTGCAAAGGCGATCTCAAGGAGATTATCTCCGTGTTTGAGGTGTTGTTTGACCGGCACTCTGTGGGCGATGAACTGGTTGTCGGTTCTAAAGCGCGGTGAGGACCCTCTCGATCATGGACGCGTTGAAGGGCGCGTACTCCAGGACTTTGGCTCCATTCTGTGGTACATCTCAGTCAAGGTGGACAAAGTTCGAGATGTTGGAGCGCACCAGAGTTACCGTAGCGAACGTGTCGAGGCCATCGAATACGAGATCAGCGTTGGGTGCCTCCAAATCGTCGCTGGACGCGGCGAACGTGGTCTTGAACGTCCATTCCTTCTCGCCAACCCCTACCAAGATCGTAGTAGCAGATCAAGCTCAAAAACGTTAGGGGACAATTTAGTGAGGACTGACACTGCACATCCCACTCGTGTAACCCGACGAACTTGGATAGATCGTGGTTTGATCAACAAGAGGTCCGCTGGGAGAAAGAAACGACTTACAGGGTCCGGGATTCTCTCCACCTTGAGCAACTCGACATGCACGGTCGTCGGCACCCGCTCTATGCCCAGCCACTCTCCGTCTTTGGTTCCTTCACCACCCCCGATCTCGGTGAACGACCATCCTTCGCTAAGTTCTCTGATCCCCATCTCGTTCGGCCGAGACCTTGTTCAGAATCCGGCACGATATACCGGTGCACCCTATTGTCAAACCCGCCGAACGATTCCGCACCGCGGTGGGTATAAGGTTTCGCTGGAAAAATTTGGGATAGCCGCCACCCGCGATCACGTAGGACAAGCCAAGTGCGATGGGGAGCTGTCACTCGCCGTCAGATGTTGGAATTGCCCCTAAGTTTTTCCACAGAATGGGGGGCCATCACACATCATCCGGCGACCTGTCGGTCACCGTTGTTCGGGAACCGGGCCGTCGTGGTGCTAACTTAGCAGAGTTATCGATCCCACCGTGAATATTTGAATCTTCGCGAAGCGGCGCATTGGGCTTGATTACACTGGGTGGTCGCTTTGCATTCGTTCTTCACGTGCTGTAACCTCGAGCTCGCTCCGTTGATAGGTGACAATGGGTGACAAGGACACTAAAGTAGTACTTCGAGATCGAAATCTAATTTGCCCCCTGCAGTGATCCACGGTGCTCGTGGACAAGTTCGAAGTACTCTCCCACCCCGCGGTAGCCGTAGGTTAAGAGATTTCGGCCAAGGTGTTTCTCCTTCTCGCGACCGTCGAGTTCAGCGGCCTGACGCATCACAAGACTCCAGTCGCGGCCCAGGGCAGCCAACTTTGTCCACCACGGACTCAAAAGAGCCAGAGACTGGGCGAAGAATGGACCATATTCCGCCCCCGCCGTAGCAGGAAGGAGGTCGTCCCGAACCAGGTTACTAGCTTGTTCCCGTTTGCACCCGCTATCATCTCCTGAAACTCTTGAATCTCGATCCTGTTGTACCTCCACCCGCACCGTCGTTGAAGGCCGCTGCCCACTGGGTCGTGTAGTAGAAGGATTGGAGATTATCAATCGGTGAGCTCAGGTAGGAGCGAGGTCTCCTCAGGGTGCCCACCGACTTGTTGGACGTGAACTCGTATGTCCCCTGCGCGGAGGTCGTATCAGTTGGATTCTCCCGCATAACTGGGTATACTCACAGTCCTCTCCCGTGTACCATGTGGTATGAAGTAACCCTCCAAACTAGCGGCCATGTCGCCGTCTACAATAAACCATAGCACTTGTCCAAGGAACCAACCTCGTTAATCACACCCTCCAGTAGGTTGGCGTATCTGGCCAATTCATCCTCATACCGGAGGGAGAGTCGCGTCATGAGTTGTTCCATGGCCCGTGCTTCGAGTGGTTTCATCGTCACCGGGGGGTCCAACATAAGGATATTGCCGATACTGATGTCCCTGTGCAAGTATCCCCCTCTCAACATCGACAACCACCCTGCCGGCACGTAAGACGTTGTGATACCCACGACCAAAGTTGATACGCACCGAGCATCCCGTGCCCAATGGCTATGCATAATTCCCATGGCGTCTTTGCGTATATCAGTGACTGACCGACCAGATTATTCCCATGAATCCGCATGCGACGGTTCGGAGGGCGGGAGGGGATTTGTGGAGCAGGGGTGATTGCCCGATGGAAGTCCCTGAGCTGCTCGCTGCCGGTAAGCAAGGAGCCCATAGTGGACATCGGTTTCCCCGTGGGTTGGTTGGGCAGAGTGAGTAGCGATGATCGAAGGGACTGATATCGTCCTTGGGCCGCCGTTTGGCCAGAAGATCAGCTTTCGACTCCTTGCACCTGTTTGCATACCACGATAGTTTCACCACTGCACAAGCGAGATCACCGGTGACGGTTCCAGTGTCAAGGACCAAAGACCAGACCAGTGCCGATGGGGAAGGACACCCCATGGAGACACAGCGAGGTCTAGGACGGGGATAACGCGAGGTGCTTCAACGGTGCACTCAGGGAGTATCCATCTGCATCAGTCGTCGATGGAGTGCCGGGTCCCTCCATTCTCCTTGCTCCATTTCAGGCATTACTCCCGGACGCTTGGGTGTCCAGTGAACGATTGGATCCAGAGCGCAGATACAGGGCTCCCCCCTCTTTCCCTAGCCAGCAGGATAGCCCACGGGATCGCCCTCGAGGTACGGTCGTGTACGCAAAGGTCATTGTACAATACCCCTGCCATTTTGGCCACAACTACAATCTCGTCGCCCTCGTGGTGAAACAGGGGCACTTCGAGGTCTGTGCACCTTCCTTGTCAGTGCTCCATGCAATGTTCCGCGGGCTGAGTTTACGAGCACCTCGGTTGGAGCTCTACCAGCGACGGAGAGCATCTCGGAGATCCTTCCAGGATTAAACTCCCAGGCATGACTGTGAACCTCTTCTGAGAGAAGTAGCTTCTGAAGGTCTGATCGGGCAGACGATGGAGGCGTATGACAGTCGCCTTTGACTTTCCTGCCTGTATTGCGAAGCGGTGAGAGTATCGGGGTACTGGAAAGAACGTACGGCAAGCGTCGAGACTGTGGTTGCCCTCAATTCCAATCGCTACGTGAACCGTGGAAAAACTCGTAACCGGTTGCTTAGATTTGCTGCACACGTACGGTCTCAAAATTACAAAAGATATCTGTAGCCTTTGGGGAGCCCCTTTTCCTGTTCCTCCTTTTCGGCTTTCTCGTTAAGCGCCTTGAGGTGAGCCCTGAATGCGAGGATCATGATAATGCCCAACCCATTGGTCGCGATACAAATCCCGTAAGAGTATCTGTAGGTCGGACCCCAGGCCTTGGGCCAGATGTACGATCCAGAGATATTACCCAGCTGACCAAACGCATTAATGAACGCGATGGCCACAGCTCGCTTTGAGGGTGGACGGGGGAACGTCGAGCTAATCCACGCAAGGAAGGTTATGAACGCGGCATAAGATTGAGCCATCAAGAATCTAACAGAACCCCACTCTGAGTCGTTGATCATGAACAGGGAGTCACCACCACTTACAGCGAAATGTATCGTGCAGCAAGGTTCATGGTAGAGGATGCAATCACAAATCCGACCAGCCCGATGCACAAAGAAATGACCATGTGGAAGGACCTCTCGCCTACTGCGTCCGAGTGTCTGTAGTTCCGCGTGAGTTGGTTGCCTCTCCTGGAACAAGAGGGACCTACCTCGTGACAACGAACGCGATCAGGGTCGCAAACACCCAGGGCGGAGCGCAGAGCAGGAGGGTCACGGTTCGGTTATACCCGAGCGTAGCGGTGAGGGTAGGGAAGAACGCGTTAAATGAGAGGGAGATGATGATGGAGGTTATACTTCATGGAGTAGATGAATCAAACGCCCTCCTGGAATATGGAGGAACTTACTTCAGTGCCATATACATAACCTTCCAATCCGTCAGGGTATCAAGGAGGATCTGGCCCTGGCTCTTGACTTCGGTTTGGCTCTCGTCGCCAACACCAGCGTCCTCTTCCATTCGCTTCTCAGCCAACCTTGCCTCAATCGGGGATAGCCAACGATGGGAAGTGGAAGGGAAGTCTGGAAGAACGAATACAGCGATGAGGGCGACGAGGATCGTCAGACCGCCCTCAATGAAGAACAACCTGTTCAAGTCAGATTACATAGACTTAGCTGCGAGGAGGGGGGCGATGTACCATCTCCACGCAGCGTGTCCCAATACGCCTTCCATGCCATCGAGAATCCCGGAAGCAATGAGTGCGCCAAAGGCATTACTTAACAAACTGCCGCACGAAAGGACAGCAGTTCGTAGACCGAGTTCGTTGCGTTTATACCATTTCGAAAGGAGGAATAAGGCTCCCTGCCATTATAAGAACGTACTCGAAACATCCGCCGTTGGCAACTCACTGGGAAAAACGCGCACTCGCAAATACCCAAAAAGAAACGCGTCAAAAGAGCGCCAATAAAGTTGTGGGTGACTCCGGTCAGGACGGAGATGAGACCCCAAAAGGTCATGCAAATGGGGAGGTACACGGAGGGTTTCCCGATGTGATTGAGGAACATGTTCCTATTTCGTCGCGACGCAGAGGTAAGCAACAGGTCCGACCTGGATCGCGAGTAAAAGGCGTACGAGGGGACCTGCATGGTGATGTACCCGACATAAAGAATGCTTAGGATTGTAGCGAACTGGTTTCCGGTGAGGCCCAGGTCTTCCTCGAAACCACGTAAGCGGGCAGCACTATGCGGCACGCTCAGCATCGACGGTTCCAACTTTTGAGGGGGTCCGCACTCACGCCGCATTGTTCCTGTCAATCTGCGTGGGGCCAGTATCTAAATACACGTCGAAAAGCCATCCTCAACGTAAAACTCACGTAGTTTAGGATATATATGACGACCAGGATGGACATGCGGGCATCCAGCTTGAGCAACAGCCTTTTCTCCAGCGTCCTCCTAGCCTCGGGGCCACCAAACTCGGCATCTGGGTCCAAAGCGGTCTCGGAGTCTCTGTTGTGATGTTCCGGGATGTGTTCGTCACGTTTCGTTTCTTTCAAGTCTTTCGAAGACATCGCGTGGGCCGGGGTGTGGTGGGCTTACCTGTCGTGGAGAGGGGAGAGAAGAGGCTCCGATTCTTCCCGGCTGAAAGGTTTCATGTACCCGGAGAATGCAGTCATATGTAAGGTCCCGGTACCCACCCAGAAACAGAGGTTACCCCGTACCCCATGGTCGACTTCTCGCGCACGGGGTTTTTAACTCGCCCACCCGATCATTCGGCAAGCAGGGCGGATCAGCCGGTTCGGAGCAGCCGGCCACTTTTCGCGCGTGTTGCGGGCATACCTGAGACAAGCTCCGAATACCTGCCAGGATTGTGGTCGCTGTTACGATGGTCCTCTGCCCTGTAACCACCCCCGGCGACTACCACAGGATTGTCTCTCCGACACTGACTATTCCGACCGATGTTACCCAACCGATCCCCGTCGGTCTCTTATCATGCCAACGTCAGTCGATCGCCCGACTTTCCTCCCAAATGTCTAGATCTGAGCTCTTGCGCTGCACGAAACATTAGGTGACCCTCTGCTTTGCCAGCTCGAGACATCCGTAATCGACGCCTTCCCCCTCCAGGCTGATGGAGCCCAAAAACCGCCGCGGAAGGGCGCCAAGATGTCCCGTTCGGAAGGCGCTGTTTTGCAGGTCATCCTCCATGACACTATTATCTTTCCAGAAGGTGGTGGTCAACCCTCGGATGTCGGATACATATCCGTGGGGTCAGGCACAGCCTTCGAAGTGTTTGAGGCCAAGCGCCTCGGAGGGCACGCCGTGCATTCTATCAGATTTCCAACCGTAGGAGAGTTACAGAAGGCGCAGCTTCTCCTTCCCGCCAGTACCCAAGTTGTTGTAACGCTCGGAGATGGTGGTTACCGGAGGCGCCTGGATCATGTGAGTAATCCGGCCTCGTAAATTTCCCTAATTTTTATCGTAGGTTTCTTTTGCCCAGATGACACTTCATACGTCCCAACACCTCCTTTCTGCGATCCTGGAACAGCGCCTTCAACTCCCCACCCTCTCTTGGTCACTCACGGGGTGTCCATCCCCGTGCTACGTCGAAATACCTCGTGGGTTGACCGCCGAAGAGGTGGCTTCGATTCAGGACGAAACAAACGCCCTAGTTTTTGAGGGTCGGAAGGTTTATGTCGAGGTTGAGGAACTCCACTCCGACAACGTCCCCAGAGTTGCTAGGTTGGAGAACGGGAGGTCAGCAGGGAAAACCCTTCCTACTGACTACACGGGCGGCGTGAAACGGACTGTAGTAATCGATGGCGTGGACCGTAACCCGTAAGTTATCCCGAGGGTCAAATCACCGCACGACTTAGGAGGATCCCTGTGCAGATGTTGCGGAACTCACATGCCGAGTCTTCATAACCTCCAATTGTTTCTGCTACCACATACAGAAGCGCTGTCTCGCTCCTCGGTGACCTCGGCGCGACTGTTCTTCCTCGCGGGCCCACGCTTGATCACCTACCTGACTTCGACTTATGGCCAAATTTCCCAAGCCTCGTCTATCCTTAGCTGCGGGGTACCTCAAGTTCCTGATCGAGTTTTGCAAGTGGTCGGCGAGCGCAAAGCCGCAGAGAAGCGTGTTGCCGATCTCGAATCACAGCTAATCTCGATCACAGCAAAGGAGTTGCTCCATTCAGCAACTTTGGGTAACGAAGAGAGGGTATCTACCCACGTGCACCGAAACGATGACCCCCTGGTGTTCCTGACCGCTATCGCCTCAGAATTCACGAGGCTTTGGACCGCCTCCGAACACGCCTCGAAACAGTACCTGATCGTGTTTACGTCCTCGCCCACATCACAAACAGCTACCAGCAAGACGATGGTACTCGTGTGTGGCTCAGAGGACGCCAGCGTGAAGGAGGCTGGGGAGGCCCTGAAACTCAGGCTGGGAATCAAGGGTGGGGGCAAAGGTCCACGGTGGAGTGGGAAGTGGGAAGGTGTGTGGAAGCCCGCCAAAGAGGGGGAACTAGTTAGCGAGGTAATAAGAGGGGCTCCCGTCTAGCCGAAGCGACGTATCAATATATCACACCACATGTACCCGTTGCCTGCATTTCATGTGTACGGTTGCGATAAGTTCGTGTAGTATTTTGGGAAACGCACGCGTCGAGTTACTACAGACCAGGAGCTGTGTGCTCGTGGTTCCCCCTCGTTTAGTGGGGAAGACGGAGAGGATAGCCACGCTAGCTGTTTCCAAAAATACGGCGGGTTTCGGCTTCGGTTTTGCGTGATACCCATTCTCCGTTGGCAATGCGGAGGAGCCTGCGAACGACCAACGATCAGCACTAAATAAGGGACGCGTATGGTGTGCTCTACGAAACGCGTGGATAGGTGAACTTCTACCTCCCGTGTAGCCCTCGCCGCGGTGTCGGTTTCCGCCCCCTTTATCGCCGGGGGGGGGGGCTGGCGTACAGGCGCCGCGATCTGTCGTCATCACCACCACCAACGAGGATGCACACATAGCGCGAACCCAGCGGGTCCAGCATCGGTCGTTTCCCTGGTCGTGTCACGAGGGTGACATTCCTCTCCAACCAGACTCTGTCGGCTTGGCCGTTGGATCTTCATGTCGTGCGACCGATCGTCCCACCGGCTAGGTTCGGTCATCACGCGTCAACATTCAACGTTAAACACGCAACAAAGATGGTCGCGTCGGTTGGACGGTGCGGAAGAAAGTCTTTCTCAGGCGACACAGGGCCAGGCAGGGGGCGTGATGGGTTAATCGAGGATGACAGCCTCTCCCATCGGCATCGGGTACCCAGACATCCCACCAACGGCTCCTCGAACAGGGAACCACTCAACCGAGTGGATGCGGCGAGATTGGCGCACGACGAGAAGCTCGAAACTGACGAGGACATCACACGAACAAACGCATGGGGGAGTGTTATCTCGAGTTAATTATATCCCATTTCAAAAACAGGAACATCAACCTCTCTCAACTCCGGTCCCCGGCTGGGAAACTGAGAGGCCCACATGTATCATTTCAATCTACCGCGATCACCCTCGCTGATGGCTCTCACCGCTGCGTGACGATATCCGCCCCGGTATTGTTGCGCCCGACCGGATGATGGGAGATCTGGGTGTGTTGTGGAAGTCGAGAAGAAAGTATAAACCCCCCCCCGAATCACCCCCCTCTCTGGGACCCTTTGCCACTCTCGTCCCTCTCCGTCGCACATCCCCATCCCCCCTGGGTGTAACACCAACTGCGACTTCACCATGGAGAAATCATCTCTCGCCAGCGTCGACAAGGGGTCTGACGTCAACGAAAAGGGCGGCTCGGTTGACGTCGTACGATCGATCCATTCTTACTTACGCCCTAGTCTGACGTTGTGCGCTTGGCATGATCGTAGGATGCGCTTGCCTCTGACATTCAGGCGCTAGGCCCGGATGTCGCCGAAGCTGTCGAGTATTCCAAGACTATGTCTGCTGAGGAGGTTGAAGAGGTGATCGATCACATCCTTGCGGAGGTAAACATCTTCGTCTCGCACTAGGACCGAACAGTGGACTAATCCATCCGTTAACAGCACGACAAGGACCCTGTCGGTATCCTTTTGCATCCATACACCCACATCAGTACTGAACGATTCACAGAACTTCCCTCCTCGCGTTCTCGAACTTTGCAGCCAGTACAAATTCGATGAGGAGCTGAGAAACGACCCCATCGAGTTCCAGAGGATCTATCAGGAACTCAGGGTCGAGGCTGCCCTCATCATGGTCGTAAGTTTCAACCTAGTTCTTACATTATTCGTCGAGGCCTGATGTGGTTCCTGTAGAACTCTCCCTACGCCGAGGTCCGTGCTGTCGTCGACAACCACGATGATCCCAATATGGACGCCAGCTCCTTCCGTACCTGGGTTATCGGCACTCTCTTTGTCGGTGCTGGTGCTTTCATCAACCAGTTCTTCAGCATTCGCTACCCTGGTATCAGTGTTGGTGCTAACGTCGCCCAGTTGCTGTACGTCCCGTCCGCTCTAATTCGCAACGAACGCCGACTGACGGTTGACCGCGCGTAGCGCTTTCCCGGCAGGCAAATTCCTGGAGAAGGTCCTTCCGACTACCAAATTTACCACTTTCGGATATACCTGGACTCTTAACCCCGGAAGGTTCAATATGAAGGAGCACATGGTGATTACCATCATGGCAAATGTCGGTTTCGCTTCCCCCTATACCGCCTACGTGAGTCCTGCGGTCGTAATTCCTTCGGACCATTTTCACACCGGATGTGTCAGGTCGTCTTTGTCCAATACCTCCCCATCTACTTCGACCAACCGTGGGCTAGCAATTTCGGTTACCAAAGTGAGTCTGGTGCAACCGTTGGTCTGGGTTTCCAAGTCTCACCCCGGAACTTTAGTTCTCGTCGCTCTTTCTACCAACTTTATTGGATACGGTCTCGCTGGTCTCACCAGGCGATTCCTTGTATATCCATCTCGCGCTGTTTGGCCATCCAACTTGGCCACTATCGCGCTGAACGTAGGTGACAGCACACATCAGCGCCCTTGAAATCATCCTAACCCCCTCACAGCGTGCCTTCCATACGGAAACAAACCAAGCCGTTAACGGCTGGACCATCTCGAGGATGAGGTGGTTCATGTACTGTTTCGGCGCCATGTTCGTCTACTTCTGGTTCCCCAACTACATCATTCAAGCCACGTCGTACTTCAACTGGATGACCTGGATCGCCCCAGACAACGTCACCTTGGCTGCAGTTACCGGCACCGTTGGCGGTCTTGGTCTTAACCCCTTCCCCACCTGGGACTGGAATCAACTTACCGTTGCCGGAGACCCCCTCGTCAACCCCTTCTACAGTATTTTTAACGGTTTCCTCGGCACGCTCATCACCGCCCCGATCATTCTCGCGATTTGGTACACGAACACCTGGAACACGGCTTACATCGCCATCAACGACAACCACGTTTGGGATAACACCGCCTCGCGTTACAAGGTCTTGAAGGTCGTCAACAAGGACACCATGTTCGACGAGGCGGGTTATAAGGCTTACTCTCCGGTTTACCTCTCCGCCGCCAACTCTTTCCTCTATGGCATGTTCTTCGCTGTTTACACTGCTACCATCACCCACACCATTCTTTACCACCGCCGGGAGATCGTTGCCGGTTTTAAGAACTTGTTTAGTCGCAAGTCTGCCTTTGCCGACAGCAAGGACGTCCACACTCGCCTCATGAGGAGTTACCGTGAGGTCCCTGAGTATGTGTACTTCGGTGTCCTCCTCATCTCGATTGCCCTGGGTGCCGCCGGTGTCGGTGCTTTCCCAACCCACACCAGTCCTGCCGTCGTCCTGTACGGTGGTACGTATCCCACCCTTTTGGATGGTATCCTACCGCTAACCAAGCCCTACAGTTTTCCTCGCTATGATCTTCTGTATCCCTTGCGGCATTATCATGTCCATCACGAACGTTGAGATTACCTTGAACGTCATTGCTGAGCTTTTCGGTGGTCTCTGGTTCACTGGAAACGCCACCGCCATGAACTACTTCAAGTCCTACGGATACGTTACTACCTCACACACTCTTCACTTCGCTCAAGATCTCAAGCTTGCCCACTACGTACACATCCCCCCGTGGATCACCTTCAACTGCCAGATGTGGGCGACTCTCGTCTCCACGTTTGTCTGTACGGCAATTCTCAACTATCAGATGACCCAAATTCCCGATGTCTGCTTGCCCAAGCAAAAAGATCACTTTACCTGCCCTGGAAACAACACATTCTTCACCGCTTCCGTCCTTTGGGGTACTCTCGGCCCCAAGAAGATGTTCGGTCCCGGAGCCATCTACAACGGCCTCTTGTGGTGTTTCCTCATTGGCGCTATCCTGCCCATCCCCTTCTACTTCCTCCGCAAGAAGTTCAAGGTTTTCGCCTACTTCCACGTTCCGATCTTTTTGGTCGGTGGACTCATTTGGGCTCCTTACAACATGGGCAATGTTTGGCCCGCAGTCCCTGTCGCCTTCACCTTCAACTACTATATCAAGAGGCGTTACTTGGGCTGGTGGTCCAAGTACAACTAGTGAGTGACCCCCGCTAATCCTGATTACAAGTTCCATACTGACGAACTCTTCCCCTCAGCATCACCTCTTCTGCCTTCGGCTGCGCCATTGCCATCTGCGCCCTGGTCATCTTCTTCGCCTTGCAACAACAGAATATTGAGATCAACTGGAGTGGTAATACCAGGCCCTTCGCGGGTATTGACGGCTCTGGTCCCGTACTGAAGACGTTGGCAAAGGGAGAGCATTTCGGCCCTGGTCCTGGCGAGTTTTAATTGTACCCTAGCATAGCATATTCCCTCCTCCCTCAACGATTCCTACTTTTCTGTCATTTTCTCATTGCTTGTTGTACGGGTAGAACGCAGTCATGTCTTAATACACACCCCTCCATACCGGGTTTTCTATCCCTGAACGGTATACTGTGGGAGGGAGAGGTCGTGACATCTCTTCACTTCACCTCCGCTTAATTGCGTGCGATGGTGCGCAGATTGAATGTGCGAATTCACTGACCCCGAAGTGTGTCCCTATGGTTGTATTGTATTCTTAGATGTTCCATAAATATCTGCCCATGAGGACATACCTCAGGGTTACCCGGCCGAAGGCCGATGGTATGATTTGGTGGTTTCGCGTGTGATTGGAGCTTGGCCTCCCTTGGGTGTTATATGGTAGGGACATCCGGAGCGGTAGTCCTCGGTGAACCCGGGATCAGTCTGGTAACGACGTTGAGCCTAGACTGTGCTGATGCTTCGAATCAAAGGATAGGGGAAACAATGATAATCGGACGGAAGTAAAACGTCAATCGGAGGAGTGCATTGAGGCACATAGTCACTGCCCGACCCGGTCAAGGGGATAGCCGAGGTAGTTTCATCGGACTGGCGGTACGATTGCCCCGAGTGTACCGAGATTATTGAAGACTCCAGGCGCGTACAAGGCCGAAGCTACTTTATCACGCAAATTCGCACCGGGCCTGTCCGAAGGTCGCCATTGACAACCGGTGACCCGGAACGGGAGACGCCCTCTGGGCCCGCCCGTCGGGCGGAGCCATAGCGGCTTCGTTCCTCCGGGATACCTTCGCCCCTTCTCGGGAGGGGTTGCGCCGCTTACTGGATTCTCCCTGCCCTTGTACGACGTAGCCGGTACGGGATACTATCGTATAGGCAGAAGAGGTAATCCCACGGCAAGACCACCCATACAGTTCGTTCAGCACCCTCAGAGAAAACTCTGCGACTAGAATATGACTTGGGTAGGTTCACCGGTTCGGTTTCGTCGATGTGTTCGTAGACTGAGGTAAACCTCTCGTTTATGTCAGAAAATACTGACTTTTTGCTTGTCAGTTGTCCCGGTTCGGGTGAGCACGAAACCCGTGTTCGATGTTGTAGTACCGCTGGTCAGACTGCAGGTCGATTCCCACATCAGGGTACATGCATGAAGTGCCCCGCACGCGTCGAGACGATGGTCGGGACGTGTGTCGTGATCACGGTCCCAATAAGCGTCGCCGAACTCATAAATTAACCTGGTCGACGAGCTCTCGTGGTAGTGCTCCGCGTGGGGACATGGGGGGGGGGATGACACGGATTGGCTGTTAAGGCTAGGGCGCCCATCGGAATATAGAAGCCGAGTGCTCGGATAACTCCGATTAAATTCCCCATACACCCACACTAATCGGCGGTTTCCCACGCCGATAATCGCCTCCTTCACCTCACCATCTTCCGACCGATTCCTGTTGATTCCGTCGTGTCCAGCGATCCAGACTGCAACTGGATTTCGCCAACTGTTAACATCCTTGTGGTCATCGATCACAAAGACGATCAGCTTCCGTTCCCGTTCGGGATGTGGGCGCTGTAACCATCTCCCTGATACCGATTGCGACCGCCGCCGTTTATTTGGCCAACTGCGATCTAATGACTCCTACCAGGTTTGATCCAAAGCCGTTCAGACCCCGTTGTACCTGTTCCAGAAGGACGCGTCACAGTGGGTTCATGCCTCCGTATAAATCTCATGCGCTCTCAGATGCTCCACCTCCTGACCGATTCCTTACGCACCCCACGGGGGATCCAACAACTCGAGACACAAAAGTACGATTAAAAACTCTACGGGTCGAGGCAACTTGAAAAATAACATGAAATATCCAGGTATCTTCGGTAATTTGGAACGGCGGCCGCCAACATCGAAGCTCAGGAAGGTGATTCCATAGACAGTTCCGGAAGGGCGAGAAGGGCCAGGTTACCCTCAAGTTCCTCAAGATACTCCTCGAGGTCCTTAATGTCCTCAAGGTCCCAAAGAGACTCAAGACCCCCGTGATTCCAAAAACCCTCGAAATCCCCGAGATCATTGAGTGCCCCACAATTCCATAGATTCTTGAGATCTTCCAACACTGCAACATGGGTAAGCGGAATGTCGTTAGGATGTTGAGTGATCATCTCCGTGCTTACCCGTTACTAATAGTGGTGGACGTGTCCACTCCTCCTTCTCCTTCTTCTTCCCCTCCTTCTCCCCCTCGGGTACCTGATAGTACCGGCTAAGCCTCCGGTATAACCTGCGCTCCACACCCCTCCTCTCATACTCGTTATTGGCGTTCTTTGAACCTATTTCTGTCCGCTCAGTAGGCCTATTTTTTAGGCATGGCTTCGGGTAAACTGGCGATCGCTTCTTCCGAATGATCCAGACCGCAACTGCAATGTAACCGATCTGATCAGGTGCGTCGTTTGAAATGGGGTACCTACTTACCAGCCAGAGCCTGGTTAAATGTTGGAACTTCTAGGCGCCTACTCTTCTGCTGCACCCACTGACGAAGCCTGCGGCCATCCCCTCCGGTCCGTACACGGGAGGGGCGCAGTTTTCCTTCGCCGCGGCGGAGCCTGGCCTGCTTGGGTTTCTGACGCTAAACAAACAATCGGTTACACGAGGAATACAGGAGCAGTAAAAGTTACTTACTGGGGCCCTATGTTCTTCTGTAATCGTTTGGTTTGGCTTGGCGTCAGCCGTTATCTCGGAGATCCCTCCGGAGGGTCGTGTCGTTGGTAAGCCAATGTATGGGACGGGCGGAGCCACCAGGGTCGATGGCCCCGCCTCAGCGTTTCTGTACCGATCTGGACGAGTACGGGACACTCCGTACGGTTGGTACCATTCTGTGTGTGTTATCCCGGCCCTAGTTGGACCAATGCTCGGCCAGTGGGAAGTATTCGCGTTCCCCTGTAGAAAGGTGTGAGCGGAGTTGCGCAACGGTGATTGAACTCGAAAATCTACCACGTCGAAAATGCTGGTAGAGGCTCCGCTCTGGTTAGCCCCCCAGTAATTGAACGGGACTGCTTGTGCTTGGTGAGCCCCAAATTCCTCAAGCCGATGTTCGCCACTGTTGGGGGTATGCACCGCAGTGGATATTTCCGACGCTGCCGTGCTTGCGAAGGAACCACCCCGGCTCAAGTAGTCGGAGTGGCGAGATTGGGCCTGTTGGTAGTCCGCTAACCACTCGGATGATGGCCAACTGTAGCCATCGTTCCTGCTCGTGTACGAGGTGGTCGGGGCCACCGATTCTGGAGGCTCACGTGTCAGACACCAATCGATGGAACAATCTGAGTGATGCTCACCGAAGCTATCCGTCGCCCGAAGGCTGGTTGGCGACCCGACCATAGGCCCTGACCGCCTGACCATGCTCCACTGATCGGCTGGGCCACCGTATATCTGACCGTTTGCCCCTTCAGTGTCAATGGCAAACGTCTGGCTCGGGGATGGATGCGAGTAGAGCCCTCCAGCAGCGGAGAAGTAGAAGCTGGCGTGGTTGAAATCGTTGAAGTAAGCCATTTAGATTGGATGGGATGCGTCGAGGAGTGGAGAGTGAAGCTGTTGTGAGCGCAAGGTAAACCGCGTTGGGTAGTGAGGAAAAGCCCACCCTCAAATTCTCTGTGACTTAAATACGTCTCGGCTGTGGGAGGTGGCCAGGGAGTGGCATTGTCAAATCCACCATTTTCGGCCATGGATTGAACGTTTCATTATCCATCAATTCGCGATTGTTAGTACGTCCTCAGGCCTCAGGCCTCACGGTCCCCATTTGATTGATATCTGCCACCCTCCCCATGTTTTCGGGGCCATGCAACTTGCGTATGTGATGGGCCTTGCCCCTGGCTTTGTCCGAGCGGGATTATTTGGCCGTGGGTTGTGGGTTTGAACGGCTGGTGAGTCACGGCGGTTACGCAGTATTACCATCCGTATCCAAGGCCGTGGGCAAACCATGGCTCAACCTAGATGGGATCGACGGAGTTCAGAGTTTCGCTCACGCCGTCCAAGGACCAGATTCTATTCTGGACGCATCATCCACAAACCCCCAGACAAAGGAAAGTGCGAGGGCGCGAATGAGTTTGTGGTGGACGGGATAATTCTCAAGAATTTCGAGGGAAGGTGTCCGTGCATCCTCAAAAGCCGTGCCGTGCTTTGATCTTCGGGAGCGCTAGTACAAACAGCCAATCGACTGATTGAGGTATGTGAACCTTCTGGTGGATGATCCACGCCGACACGGCATTGATAGAACCTAGGGCGAAATTTCCCGCCAGCCTGGTGGGTCTGGCCACCACCCGGGGTTCTCTCCTCCCTGTCACCCCGGATCCCTGCGAGGGGCGACAAGTGAGACACGAACGCGTCCGAACAATACCCGGGAATCGGCCTTGTCATGAGATTTGGGCCGGCCCGGGTCGAATGGCCCACCAACCAATTCACAATTCGATCCCCCAGCGACCTACGCCCATCCCCGTCAGTTGCTTTTTCGTACCGCACGGCACGCATACTGCGCCTCCCGCGGGTTGGGGTTTCGGGAGCGTTTCCAACATACTCAACTGCGGTACGCAAGGATCGGGCAGCTCACGGGCCGGCTGTGTCCGGCTTACAAATTCCGTCATAAAGGATCCGTGACGTTGAGGGTCCTTGTTACCTAACCACGAGTATTCCGTCAAGCACGAACGGGTTCTCCGGGAGCCTTACCCTCCCCCCACCACGGGGCACAGACAGCTTCAAACCTGTGCGATAATTCATATCGCGAGTCTTACAATAGACTCCGGCCTAGGTGTCGAAGGGTTGATACCCTAGAGACCCAGATTGAAGGTCCAAGCGCGAGCCACGAGCTCGGCGCTGCACGACGGGAGTTCCCCTTTCTCACTCCTTCAGCCAGACACGATCCCGTCCAACAACACGTCACACGCGACTGGCCAACTCACGGAGCTCACCAACGTACCCTCCGGAGAATCGACCGACACCTCTCCCCCCGCTCCCCTTCTACGTGGCTCCGGAAATGAAGGAGATGACGACCGAGCACCGAGTCCACCCATGCCACACACCACACTCCATCCAGAGGACCGACCACGCTCTCCCCTTCCCGACTCGAACGAGATCACTATAGCTGCCGGCATCGTAGAAGGAGTTCCTTGGCGAAGATGGCGACCGCTCCCTTAGTTCCACGACGCCACGCCAATCCCCAAGTTATATACGCAAATATCGCGACCATCAGGTAGTTTCCGAAGATGTACCTCTCCCCTCACCGCACCTCGATAGTAAAATACACAAGCAAAACGGTCGAGTCTCCAAAGCACTTTCAAGGCATACCCCTTCCATTGACGGACTTCGAAGGAATAGAGCTGGTAGCAACCTACAACTGCACTGGACCCTGTGGCTCGATGTCGGATTTATACGCCTCAGTGGTGCCCTCTTCGACGGGAGCACCAAGCTGGAATCGCGGATAGCCACAACCAACATCCTTCCCCGCCTAATAAGCGATAGCCAGCCTCCGCGAACCCTCCTCAGGGCCTTCTCCTTGAACCCAACCATATTTGATCCGTTCTCGCGGACGGGACCGCACCGGAACCTTCGACACGCGGAAACTTGGATAGTTGACGTTCCTGCGTTCATGCTTGCAAGTACGGTTGGGGTGGAAGTGGTGATGAATTTGAAGGAAGACCAAGCCAGGAACTTTGGAGATAAACTTGCTGAGGTGCGTTATTACGATATCCTCGGATCCGAGTTCTGGTTTCAAGTCTTAATTCCAGGAACTCGGCCAGATCGACATCGATGGATGCTCGAGGAAGACCTACTTGAAGGTTCTCCAGAGACTATGCGACGCATCCGGCGTGTTGCCGGGCTCATTTAATTATAGTCACAGGGTTCGATGACATTGAAGAACGACCTTTTACGTGCGGTGGGTATGCGGACGTGTACAAGGCGACGTACAATGGACAGCCAGTGGTGGCGAAGGCTCTCAAGACCACGTCTCTAGATGGCCTTGAGGTCACCCATTAGGCAAGCAGCCTACTTCCGGTTTACTTACGATGCCTTTTCAACGCTTTGCAGAGGATGTTGCAGCGTGGAAATGGCTTCGGCATGAGAAAATCCTGCCGCTCGTCGGGGTTTCTTCGATACCACCACCCTTCTCGATGGTCTCGGCCTGGATGGAGAAAGGGAACATTTTGAGTTTTCTCAGGACCACTCCAGAGTGGAACCCGTTCAGCCTGGTCTGTGCACCGTGCTTTGTAGTCGGCAATACTGATTCGCGTGCAGCTCGTGGATGTGACCAACGGCTTACAATACCTATACCAAACCGACTTCGCCCACGGTGACCTCAAAGGGTTGAGCCCGTCGTCATGACGCGAAGTTAGGCTGCGTTAACCGGTGAAGTCGAGCTACAGGCAAATATCCTCATCAATTCTGAATGCCGGGATTGTTTGACGGATTTCGGGTTCACCAAATCCTGGAAGATACAAGCCCCGTCGAAGGACCCAGCACCTGTGGGCGGGGGCACGGTTCGGTGGCCCCGGAGATTCTAGACCCGGACAGATACGGATACATCGAACAATCTAGGAGGAAGTCTAGGGGGAAGTTGCCGCTAGAGAACGTGGACATCTGCCCTTGGGGTGACCATCCTCGAGGTGTGTATCAGTTCCTTGCCCCTGCTCCTTCTGCTCACCTTTCCGCTGTAGGTGGTGACGGGCCACCGACCCTTTGAGCATACCAGCGGGGACACTTTTGTCATACAGAAAGTCCTGACCGGGCATCGACCGACCCCCAGTGGGTTCTTAGATCCAACGTGGACGTTGTTGATCCAAATGTGGTCTGAGGAACACGAAAACTTGCCACCCGCACGCCAAAATACCACCGATGCTCTCGAACGTCTGCCGGATGAGGCGGAAACTTGGACCCCGACAAGCGGAATCCAGATGGAACGAACAACGAGCAGTATCCTCCCTACTCCCTCAGAGCCTGCTTCCGTGTTGCTTACCCGGGGTCACAGTGATGGGTTCCCCGGGATCTTTCGAGTTCTCGAACCAACTCGTGGGCAATGCGGATGTGTTTCCATTGATATCCTCGCAGAGGAACATGGATCTACCATGACCACTGGGGGGATTCAACGATGAACCTAGAGATATCCTGAAAGACGTCGATGAGATTATTGTCCTCGAACGACCCGACAGCCGTTCTGACGATCGGGTATCTCCGCTAGGGATACAGGAACGCCACCCATTATGTCGCCGGTGGGACCCAGAGAAGAGACGGGAAAAACGCGGTACAACCGAGGGCTACGTTGCCATCCTTCCCTTGTATCCGTATTCCTTCCCCTCCCCCTCCTCAAGATCCCCCAGTGTTCCTACAGCGGACGAAGAAGAAGCAGTTATTGGTGGAGGGGTTCGATGGAGGAGACCAACATCCACCTGACCTTTCGGATAGACCCAGCCCCCAGCGGGATGAGGTCAAGTGGTATGAATCATCATTCCCAAAACCACCGAAGTCCACCATTACGAGGAACCAGTCACAATCTATGATACGCATCTACTGTAGCCCATCGTCACGAGTATTTTACCTCAGTACACGGTTGCCATCGTAATTGACGTCTGGTGCGTCTGGGATTTTCGATCACTATCCACAGGGTCAAGTGAAAATCCATTGGACGTGCCGGGATTGACCCTCAGATCGCTGCCTTAAGTCGACGAACGATCGCGTGTGCGAGTGATGTGAGCAGACGATTGTCAGTGAAATACTGTCTGCCTGGGGAAACTAGAGTGGCATACAGACGCGTGTCCAGTCCGCCGTGTGCGCAATTTTACGACCCGTAGAATTGTGCACATGGTGGACTGGACACATTAACTTCGATGAAAGAAAAAAAAAGTTTCAAGACCACGGGTGCTTGAATGGTGAAAAAGACGTAACAAACATGCAAAACCGACGCCAGCAGGATTCGAACCTGCGCCCGGAAACCGGAACAGATGGTGAGGTTCGAGTCCTTGGAACAAGGACCGAATTCTAGTCTGTCGCTTTAACCACTCAGCCATAGCGCCTTGCTGAGAGTACACCAACTTTGCTAACTATATACAGATCTTTTGGGCTCGGGCTGCCCCTCCACACACTCCCTTGCTGCTCGGGAGAGTTACATCTGGCCACAGATACCACCCGTCCGTATCGTGGGGGTCGAGACGGCTACCACCCACCCACCTCAAGTTCGTCAGCCACTGCTGATGTCGTCTCTACACACACTGCACGAAGAGTCGTCGGCATTGGCAAATCATGATCAATTAAATCTCGGCTGCCGGCTCCACCCTTCTACGATTTTTTTCGAGTTACGCGTATCCCAACGAGAAGTCACCAGTCACCCGTTATGAAACGAGAGCAGACCTGGGCTTACTATTCAGAACAGGGCACTTATGCGACCAAACTTTGCAAAACCAGACGTGAGGGAAAGCCCGCAAACTGACCAGGATATGCGAAAAAATCTACAATAGAGGATAAAAGCGACATCATACAAAACGAAAACCGAAAGGAGTGGGAATAAAGAACGTGCCAACGAAAACACACGCGAGGAACAAAGGGGTCCAGTCGTTGGGCCAGATGCACGGGGACGAGAGGCGATGATACTCTGAGCGAGCTGATGGGATTGCGGATTATGAGGGTAGTAGACCATGCGTAGAGCAGAGTTAAGGGGGAAGGTCCCTTCGAAAACAAGAGAGCGAGAGTCACTAAAAAAGCAAAAAGACGGAGAGTGTGGGAAACGATATGTAACGGCAAGCGGAGACCCCGGCAAAACGGATATAGCACAACTGTCCGAGTGTTGAATTGGCAGAGAGCGAGAGGACGGCTCGGAACGGTTACGAGAAGCCTCGTATTCCGAGAACCCTCCTGACGTCACCGGTAAACCTCAGCGAGTCCAGAACTGGAAGGAGTTCGAGGAGTGCCTCGTCGTGCGGATCGTGTGTCCATCCCTCGATTGGGATCCCGTTTGCTGCGCCACGAATACCTCAGCACCTCATCTACACTCAAAACGTCGATCTTCGTACCTTCATTGACGTTGTAGCTGATCGGCGAGTTATCGACCAGGCAGACTCTAGCCAGATCAGCCTCTACTATAGTAAGGTCTTTGGTATATGATCCATTGGGTAACTGTATGCAAGACTGATCCAACGAGCATCAGAAGCCGTTCTTCATGATCTGCTGTTTACAACTCACCTCTCGGAAGAAACGTTTACCTAAGATTCCCCTTCCGGCGTCTAGCCAATCTATGACTGGATCCGCATATTCCTGCATTGATGCGGTGAAAATCACGAGCGTGTACCAAGTCGAGACCTTCGCGGGACAATCAGCCATGTGAACCCACTACGACCACCATGACGTACCTTCCGCAGGAAGTAATCCACAAACGGACGTTTGTAGACATGGTACGTTGTGCGCTTACCGCCAAGCACGACTTCGACGGTATGAGAATTACAGAGGGAACCTCTTCGAAATGCCTTAAGACCGAAGAGGCTCGAGGGAGAATGGGAAAAGTTGGTGAACGGTCGAGAAGTCGAATGAATTAGGGTCTCATCAAGATCGAGAACTAGGGTCTTCTGGGAGTGAAACGGGGTGGGTCGAGGTGGCTGCTGTGACATCGGGGGTGGCGTCGGCGTTAACCTCATCGGAGTGGAAGACTCCTTGGTTGGCATTCTTATCAGCGGGTCGTTACCGGTGCTTGTAGAGGGCGAGAACAAGAATCTTGGGTGCAAATCTTGAACCTCGAGTCGTTGCCAGAGATCCGGTCTGTATTTCCGCTGGATGATGATACCCTCCTCGCCGCTGCTATCGTCTTGGTCGGCGCCTCCTTCAGGCCCAACAACTTCCTGGGCAGCCGGCTCAGACCGCACCTCTATTGTAGGTTCCGGAACGGAATGCCGACCTCGTGATAGAGATCTCCAGGTGTTCCGGACGAGCGCCCAGAGGGCAAACAATACACGCACAAATGCGAGCTGACTGACAAGGTCCGGGGACGATTTCGGGTGGATCTGTTGAGAGGTGGACGGGGACATCGGTGATTGGGATGAGGGAACAAACGGACCAACAGGCGTCTGTTCCGTTGGGGATTGGGGAGTTGGGATTGGGATGGCTGATGAGGTGGATGTGTCGAGAAAACGAAAGGTGGCAGATATCCTGCGCGACTGACGTATTGATGGACGAGGTGGGTAAAGAGAAGAGGGGAGAGAAGCTCGACGGGGAGGGTTGTGCGAAGGCCCTGGCGACGAGGCCGAGCGCGGACGGTTGGAAGAAGGGGGTGCGGCGGCGGCGGCGGAGGAGGATGCGACGATTGCGTCGAATTGACGAGAGAGATAAGACAACGAATTCATCGTTGTCGGGAGGGAGGGTGAGGAACGTGTGAGAGGATGGACAGAAGCAGGTGGCTGAAGGGTGACGGTAACTGGTGAACGTGATTCGCTTCACGGGCCGCCTGTGCTGATCGATGACAAGGTCACCCGTTTCCGACGGCGTGGTCCCTCAACGTGTCTTCCAATAAATTCATTACAACCGATGAAAAAACGTATACGGGATGAGCTATTACAGCGACTACGAAAGAGATAAGAAAACAAAACGAATGCTTAAACGGCGACGTCACATTGCAAGCTCGGCTTGCAGCTGCTTCAGCATCGCTTCCTCGTCCGCCTCCGCCGTGTTCTTGACTGCAGATACAATCAGTATACCTCATCGCGACGACACATACATCGGGGACTTACCCTCTGGGACCTTCGTAGCCCCCGGTGGCAGGTGTATCGGTGCAGGCTCCGCACCCTTCAACATATCGTTCAGTTGATCTTGTTCGAGCTCCTCCAGTTCTCTACTCAGTTCATCCTAGAATCAACGGGTGAGAATCCCCACGATCTGCAACAGCCACAAGGAGTAACGCACGTCGTCAAGTTCGAGATTGGTGTGAGGAGTCGAAAGTTGCTCCTGGATCTCCTGCGCAATCTGTGACTGTTCCTGGATCAGCTCCATAGTCTTGTCAACCTTGTCAAGTGTCCTGGACATTAATGTGAGCAGGCGCATCCCGGTATGATTGGCGAAGGAGCGTACAGGCCGCCGTGGATGTGTTTCAGAGCATCGGCCGCTTTCTTCATCGCAGCCATAGTCTCCTGGTTCATCTTCGCAGACTCGAGCGTATTCACATTCATCTCCAGTTGGAACCGCGTTCCTTGTAGCTTCTCCAGCTCGTTCTCTAACATCTTCTTCCGCTTCAAAGCAGCGAGGGAAGCTACACACGCATGCACCGGAACAACGGAATCATATCATGAGCCCCGATGTTGGGTAGTCACTTGGATCTCGTAGACCTACCAGCTTTGTTCGTTACGGCGTTGGCCTTTGCCTTGGCTAACTCCTCCTCGACCTTCTTCTGCGTATACTCTTCCTTCTTCTCAATCATCTGCAGTTGTTGGCGCAAGCCAACAATAGCATCCCTCGACACCTGCTGCGTATCCTTCCGTCCCCAGAGTGAACCCATGAAACCGGCCATATTGTTTACCCGGTTATCGTTTCGTGGCGTTTGTCGATGGTTTGCTGTATCGCGCAGAGTATCGCGCAGAAAATGGTTGGGTAAAGGGGTCAGGGAACTAGTTCCGCTGGTTGCGGGAGAGGATATAAGCGCAGATGGCGAAAGTGAACAGACAGAGACCCTTCGGAAGGGTCGCAGCAGGCAGGGAAGTGATGGAGTCACATCTCGTCACACGACGAAATCGACCAGTGTCCAACCTTCCGCAGCTCTCCTCTGGGCTTTTTAGATCCACGTACAGTATTTGGGGTATAATGTATACAAAAGGGGAATAGGAACGTGTAAGGTAGGGGAGGCAGGAATACCCAGTACTGTGTGGAAGGCGAACGTCGCGGTGTTCACTGGTCTTTCTTTTCGTGATCTTCATCCTCATCGCTGGTGGTAGATCAGATAACCGCACGCCTTGGGAGGGTAGGAAAACAAAACAGGCGTACTCTTCATCGTCACTCCGAGCGTCCTCCGCTCCTCCTCCGGTTAGCACTCTGTAAGCAACCCTCAAAATTGTAGAAAACCAGATCAGTTGGAGCACCTAACGCAGAGGTGTCCGTAAGGTTTCAAACATATCACAAGGCGGGAATAGAACGAACCTGTAGGAGACTCATCAACACAAGGAAGCCGAGGTAGGTGTTGTTTGTCACGTAGTGACCATTTGCTGGATCCCATTTGAAGGGAAGGTACGCCGGTACGCCCAGGTATAACGACACGATAACGATTATAAACAAGATATGCCTGGTGACGAGCCAGGCGACCATGAAGAGGCCAAACATTACGTCGCAAACCAGGGTACCCCCCATGTACTTGACCATCTTTGCCGCCTGGATTGGAGCATGTGCATCAGAAAGGGAAAGGAGAAACACAGCGGGAAGAGCGCATATATGCACTAGAAGCGTACCGGAAGCAAAACATCGCACACATCCATGAGGACCATGATGAGACACCCGACCCTGTTAAAGTTCCAGGCGTAGGAGAGGAACATGAGAGCGATTGCGATAAAGTGGTGTGTCATCATCTGCAAGTGATCTTTCCTCCTCGCCTCGGCGGTCAAAATGAATACCCCGTGGATGTAGAACGCAGTCTCGTTGAGGTAGTAGAACTTGACAGGTCCGGGTAACGGGTAATGAGGGTACCCAGGCCAGGCACCCTCTCCGGGAGTGAGCATTTTCGTCGGGAAATTGTGGTGGACATACTGTCAGACAAAATCAACTGGTATGCCCGAGGAGAGAAAGACGAGAGACCCACAAATCCAAATCCACACTGGAAGGTGTAACACAGTAGCGCCCATCCCTGCTCCGCGAACCTCAAGACGCTTCTATGCATCCTCCTCTTCTCCATAGCGGTGAAGGCAATCTCACGGGTATCTCCGTTGGCTTGATGGGTGTTCGCTACCCCATTCGACACCGATTTGACGTTCTGCGACGGTGATGACGAACTCCGGTTCTTGCTGGCAGCGAGCTTTTTTGCCCTCAAGTCCTTGGACAGCTTCCAGCGCGCAAATGGTTCAAACACGTACAAGCGAGCCAGATCGCGTAGAATGGCCATGGCTGCAATCAACCCGACGATCGTGCAGACGTCGAGCCATCCCGTCCCGAAGTATTGTGAATCGTGGAAAGAGTCGGTCTTGAGAGGTGTGCTCGTCGGATACGAAAGAGAAAAGAAGGGGGTGACGTATGGAGGGACCCATTGTAGGAGTCTGTTGGCACTCATCGTGGTAGGTTCTATCTGGCTGGGCCACTTTTTCTAAGGAATGTGGGTCGACAGCTATTTCACAGGATAGGCGGAATGTCCTCAGGCTGACGCTGTAGACTGGTTGGCGGAGGGCGCAGCCACCGAGTGGTGATGTGGAAGAGAGAGACAAGAAGCGGAACGGAGGAGATGTGGACACTTCGGTTAACCCATCGCACCATGGGAAAATGGATTTTTGTCGCGTGTCAGCTTGGCGCACGTGTATCATCAGCCTAACTTACTGACCGTGGGAAAACGCGTTATCTCCTTCGTAGTCTTCTCACTCAGTCCAACGTTTGTATTGTAGCTCGACATCATCAAGGCCCAGAAGCCCGCGGATGAAGGTTATATGTGCTCACGGGACGATGGCCAAGCGAACAAGCATCTTCTTATCATTGGTGGCCATGGATCGACGAGACAGTGCGAATGAAACAGGGGACCTTCATGAATTCGAGTGGAAGCAACTTGCTAAGGCGGTCGACCCTTCCGGTCCGCGACGTGGAACGCGTGCTGAACTGGATCCAAACACGAGATTATCTGGATATAGAAGCCCCGAGCGGCGTTTCCGAGGATGCGATTGCCGTAGGCGATGATAGATGGTGTACCCGCTCGGACGGTGGAGGCCAGGAATAAACATTCTCCCGGGGATAACTGGAGATATTCTGCGGATGAGATGCGCCGTGGAGATCACAAATTAGGTTATTCCGATGTTGGTAGTGCTTCCGTAACCGCAGAATGCAGGACTGCTTCAAGATGACGATGAGACTAAGTTCGTGGTGCTCGACGTCGACATTCAAGGTGCCCCCTATAGTCACGACCCGGCGGGATAGGAAACTCCTAACCGTGAGAACTGTAGCATTTGTAGTCCAACTACAAACGCTCATCCGTTCCTCTCCACCCGCCAAAATGGACTCAACCGTCCAACCCAACACGACACTGTACATCAACAACCTGAACGACAAGATCAACAAAGAAGAGCTACGCACCCAACTCTACGCGCTTTTTGCGACGCATGGAAAAGTGATCGATGTCGTCGCGACGAAGAGTCCAAAGATGCGCGGTCAAGCGTTCTTGGTCTTTGCGGATTTAGCGGGGGCGACGGCTGCGATGAGGGCTTGCGCAGGTATGACGTTCTACGATAAACCACTGGTGAGGGATTGCCAGCCAATCAGTGTCGTATTTCAGGTTGATCCAACCAGGTTCCCGCTCTCTTTCCCCCCACACTTTCCGAACCTCCATCGGCCGGTTGACTTGGATCCGTTGGCCTTGACCTTCTCTGGGTTATTTGGATCTGGGATGATAGCGGATATCATACGCTAAGACCAAATCCCACGCAACCTTGAAGAGGGAGGATCCAAGCTTTGTCCCCCCGAATGTCGCACAGGCGGGTGCTCTCTCTGAGTTTAACTCTAAATTCGCGAGTGGGGTGTCACTATCCGAGAAACGGCCGAGGGATGATGATGGCCCCGCAGGGCGTGAGGCAAAGAGGGAGAAACAACAGGATAGCGATGAGGAGATGGAGCTCGAGGATGACGACGACGAACCTGCTCCTACTTCCCATAAGTAGTGACAGAAGACATTATGCGCCCTGTTCCGGCGGTGCGTCCCCTCCTTTCGATGCGCCCGCATCCCCTGTGCAAACCGCTCCTCGAATCAGGTACCGGTGACCGCAATTTGTACAAGTCGCCACTCCTACGCTGCCGGTCAGCCGGCGAAAGTGGCTCAAATCTCGTACGAGCCACCCCAACTGGCCGCGGTGGCCAAGGAAAATTTGGATTGGCTTACTTCGGAGAAGGGTTGGGTCATTTCCGTATAATACACTTATTTTCTTTACATTTCATGACTTCCCTGGCGTCAAATCATTCCATCATTTGCACTCCGAGAATACGGTGGCTGGTTGTTTACAAGAGGGGGGTATATACATGGTTTTGATGCTTCGTCGAATGGACGGAGTGGTCCGGCATTCACCGTCCCTTGTCTTCCGCGAGGATGGCGTCGTTCAGCTCATCAAGAGGAGCAAGCTCTTTCTTGTCAACGAGATCGAACTGTCAGAAGTCAGCTCAAGTCTCTGAGTAGATCATTTCCGCTACGAACCTCGTGCACGAACAGGAAGAAGTGTCGATAACTCGTGTTGAGATGCGCTGGCGGATTGATCAGCTCGCAGCACCCCATCGCGGTTCCTGCCACTTACCTTCGATGCCAAGGGCACAAATCTGATCGAAGTGGTTACTGTATAAGTGGGCGTAGACACGGAAGAGCCTTCTGAAGATTGTCCTGACGGTATCCCTGAAACCCTTCGGAAATGGGGCGCCTGAACGTGAAACTATGAGCAACGCAACGAAGCTCATAAATCAAACCCGGCTCGCCTCACGTACCGATTTGGTTGGGGAAGTACTCCTCGTTATCGAGAAGGCTCTGGGCCCAGTTCATCAGCGTGTCGACATATTCTGGCGCGGACAGTTTCGTGGGCCGTTTGTACTTTACGCCGTCTTCCCAGAGATATTCGTATCTGTCCAGACCACAGTGAGCACGCTGATCACGCACCGCCTCTCGGACGAATACCTTGGACCAGCAGACATGATTGGACACTACGACGGCGCGGGGACGTTCAACAAGGTAGATCTGAGATACGACAACATCGAACGTGGGCGTACCTCTTGGGGAGTACAGAACTCGGTTATTGTACCGTAAAGCATATTCAAGTGGTTGAAGAAATCGACGGCTGTCAAACGGAGGTGGGTGAATGGATAAACAGTATGAGATTAGATACATAGGAACGCACCGTGCACGGCCAACCACTCGTTCGTATCTTCACCATCGGGCAACTGAACGGCTAATCGCAGGTTGCCAGAGCCCTGTACGCATCACGAGGTCAACCCAAATGTACATTGCGGCTGAACAACGGCAACATACCAGGGTGGCTTCAGCGTACTTTCGTAGCTGATACTGTTTCGTTCCCTCTGGGATGTCCTTCCTGGGTTTAAAAGTACGAGTCTTCCCTCTGGAGAGTAACCGGTGAGCGGTGGGTGAGCGGCGGCGAGTTTTGAGGCTCACAAGCCAAAAAACGCAGACATCTCGGAAAGGTTGCTGATGGGCGTGGTTTCACGAGAGTCGTCGATCAACGGAAGATGCCGCCTGCGTCGGGCCTGCAACCCATCTCACCTTTGGGATATGTGCGCCCTTGTAGGGCAAGTTGTGCCACGTACCCAATTGCACGTTCTGTACTCGACCTTTACCCTACCCCAAAGCAGGATAATCATTCGCAGTTTCCTTCTGGGTCGCGGTGAACCGTCGATCAACGACGTTTTGCTACCTCGGCACACTGTCATTTGCGGAATGTGACCATCCCCGCCCCCCACCCATCCACACAGCCCTCTGGATATGAATGTGAACGATTCCTCGCTCATTCCCTGACAGTTACCTCAGTGTCTGAAGAGGACAGGTCACTAGTCTACATTCGACGATGGGTCAGGTGTGCCGTAGTTCAAAAAGACCTGACGTTGGGTCCGTTCCTCTTTGTCCCACTTCGATTCCCCTCGGTTTTCGTTATGAGTGTGGGCAAGACTCCAATACATCCGGGCATTTTATCCTGCCGATATCGTGTGGGGGCTAACATGCTTATCACTCCTGGCACCTTCGTCGTTCCCATTCGCAACCAAACCCTTCACAGCAGGGTGTCCCAGGGTACGCCTGTGACTTTCCGCTCAGATGAGATTTTGAATGCGAACGACTTACAGGTCCTATACAAATGCAAGTGTTCAACCTCAACCGCCGCCTACGAGTTGTGCAGACCCTAGTAGTCTCCTCCCACCATTCTCCGGTCACATACCGGGCGAGTTCTGGTCTCCCCCTGGGCCCCATTCCGAGAGGGATCGGCGGCGGTGGAGACCTCAGAATCAAGGCGGCCCACCGCAGAATCAGTACGACCATCCACGGGGACAATTTCCCCGCAGCCGAAACCGTGCGATGGGCCTCTTCCCCCTCTGACCCCCAGGTATGGACCACCTCAGCCCGAGTGGAACTCCCCATCCCATCGCGAGGAGGATATAGAGAAGAACAATAATCAGAAGGAGCATAAGTACATCCCGGTATAGGTGCCACTCCAGCGACCAGAACCGGCGGTCATTTGGACTGCTTAAATGGCGGCGGAAGATCTGGCCACGGCTCTGGCCCTAGGCCCCAGGGGCACGGCGGCGAGGAATTTGGACTCGCGCACCTGAGATGCGCGAGTCTCTGTTGATTGATCGCGACCGGACCGGGGGGCCCGTTCGTTTGTTTTGGGATCGCGACGCATCGGGTACGTCTGACTGATATCTTCGGCGAGTATTTGAGTATTGTATCCGCAGATGTTCGCGTGAGAAGCGGTCGTGAGGTCGCGGGTTTTGATCCAGGTTTGGAGATGATATCGATGACCCGAGATGATGGACGGTGTCCCGACAGTTGCCTTGGAAGTCGCTGGATTTTCCACCCGGACTTGTGTGAACACAACCTGTGTAGCCTTTCGGACCGTCATCCGACTTGGTTGCCCGAGTGAAGTTCCGGCCAACTACAGCTGATGCTTCTCTGGCTACAGGTTATTTCGATAAACCTCTTGAAATACCCATCAGCAAAATGGTAAGACGGTCCACCCGCTGAACAGAAGCGAGAAAACAATATATATATTTTCCGGGTACGACAGAAGGTATATAAGTAATCGAGCTACACCCTCGGTTTCCTCGACCGCTCGCCGATCAGGAAATGAGCTGTTCTCTTACCTTGCTTATGTGGCTTATTTCCAAGAAGTCCCTGCCATTTGGACGCCAAAATCTGGACCTGTATTACACAATGAGAATAAGCGGGCATAAGTAGTCATAGACATCGAATAACCGACAAAATAGTGGCCCACATGTTTCCTGATATCCCACCAGCTCTCCTCTCCAACCTTCTCAACACTTGGCCCGGCGCCGTTATTTGTTCCTACGACACTACCAATCATGTTCTTCAAAATCGTTCTCGCCTCCCTCATCACTGTCGGTGCAATCTCCGTCAACGCCTTATCAGTTCCGTTCGCCCGCTCCTGAACCAGAATGTGAGTCTCCTCGATCGTTCTCTACCATATCTTACCACGATCTACATTTCATCTTGTTTAATAGCTGGGCCGCAATGTAGCAGGGACCTCAAATAGAACCGAGAACTCGGGACCCGGGGTTTTGATTTGGAGGGGCGCGGGCCTTCCCGTACCCCAGACGCCCTCCCGCCACGGACGCAGGACCCCGCCAGACTGTCCACGACTAGGCCAGGCCCCGACTCAGGTGGGCCACCGCCTGAGCCGGCTCCCGGGCCGAGGCCTAGCCTGGGCCCCTACATCAGAAAAAAATAATGTTGTCCTTTCAGTACTCACCGGTACTGAAATTGACCCCCGTCCCTGAACAGCGCCGGTCAGCACCGGTCAGACCTATGACCCCCGTCGCCGTATCGCACTTGTCTCATTGGCCAGCATCCAACGATGACCTCATGGTTTTTCTGATGCAGAGCAGGTGTCAGCCCGAGTCCTGGTAAGAAGTACGGTGGTGGTATGGACGGCACAGGTATGCTGGCCGCTGGTGGTGAGTAGCCGGTCTCCCACCCTGTATCTCGGTCGGGTCCTCACGCGGATTCCCTATTCCCAGGTGCAGGCTTATTGAGGGGTCTGCTCACCGCCGCCGCTATCGGCGACGTTTGCGATGATGATCACGATACCGGTTTCAGCAACGGTGCTGATTTTGACAATGTAATCTTTCGGGTACCCACGCGTAACATGTATAAGTGCCAATCTTATCTGTTACCAGAGTCTCGACAACGTCGCGAATCCGTCACGACCAAGTAGTTGGTGAGTCCTGTGTGTTCGACATCCACTCAACGTGGATGTATCTGTAGCAGGACGAGAGCAACGGCTTAGGAAATAATGACAGGAACAGGGTGAGAGCGCCACGTACGGAGTGGGAACGGAGGACCCGGGGGTTCGCTCCTAATTCACACGATCTCAAGTTGAGTTCATCCCAACTCAGGGATTCCCCGAAGACCCCGCAGAGCGATGGGAAAATGTCGAGAAATACCGCAAGCAACCGCCCATAATCCCCCCCCCTCTTCTATCGGAGCGGCGCGTATGGAATTGACAACTGCGTGAGTTGGCACCTTGGAGGCGCATACGAGTCGCGGAATCGTGGGTTTTCTGCCATTGACTCGAGGTCGTCGCGGAGATTCGTCGTATTGAAGTGGATTTCTAAGCAGCTAAATTCTTGCAGCGAATGGAAATGAAGAGGAGGGAGGAGAGAGTAGTTTGGCATGAATTGGCAGGGCATACGTACCCGAACGAGACGTCCACCAAGTTAGGCAACACCGTTGCAACCTCTGCGATATCACCGTCCGGAAAACCGAAGGTACGCCCACCCGCACTGAGGGAAGGTGATCGCATTGGAAGCTCAACCAACTCATGGAAGAGCGTGATAGGGGATATGAAAACGATGTTGACCGACGCTTCCACCCATAATTGTAGATTGGTGAGCTTTTGGCCGGGCCCACATTGTACGCACCCTGTCCTAGAGAAGACCGATGTGCGACTGCCTTGAAAGGGAAGAGTCATTCTAGTGACCCTTCTACACGTAGATGCAGGGTTTCAAGTCGGGGGGAGGCATCGGATGGGGCTAAGTCGGATGCCCTGGGTGCCCCGTTCGTCGTTTTCCATATGGTAAGTTTGGGAAGTCGCATGATGCGCCGAACTGCCGCGTCCGACAGGGGGGTTGGTACGGATAGGTTGGGGAGAAAGGGTCCGCATCGAAGGACGGCGGACCTCAGACTCGTTGTAGACAGTGCCACTGGCCAAGCGATTCAATCCGGAAAGATTGAAGAGAGGAAGTTCGCAGTCCTACGATCACTGATGTGAGGTTCGAAAGGACCTCATCTGAGAGTGGACACCAAAAGGTTGGGGGGAGGAACCGGAACTCTGTCAAATGATGGGAGAGGAAATGGCGACCGAGGGGTAAACCCGGGCCACCCAGGACAGCTCCCGCAGATCAGGGCACAGAGTTCCGTTCGTTGGTTCTCTGATATCATAGGGAGAACCTCGTCTGAAACCCTGGAGTCTTGGCCGAAGTCGGGCCGACGCATCCAGGACGTATACCGTTGGAACTCATCCCACTCGACCGGTGTGGGCTGACGTCCATCAGAAACGGGCCAGGTAGCAATCACCACCACACACCTGTGGTAGTGACTGGGAGGGGGACAAAGTACCCGGTGGCAGGCTACTTCTTACGAGGGTTTCCGACGACGATTGTTCCGGCCACAGGGTGCTCAGTGCCTGTTCGGATATCCTAAGGCCCGACATGTGCATGCAAGCGATACGAGCGACAACGAGCTGCGCCAATCCGCTAATCTCGATTATTGGTTGGGGTAAGGGCCCAAGGCCATTAGAGAATGCCTCGATTTCAAGTGGTTGAAAGTGATCGCCTGTGGTTGCAAGTACGGGCGATCGCCGCCCGTCCGCGGCACGTGGGAAGATTCGAACTCAGATCGGTCACATCCGGGCCCACAGGGGCAGCACGATCTGAACGCCCGTTCGACATCCAAGTCGACGACCCCATCCTCCACGTAAACTTACCCTCGAAAGAACTAACCTACAACCTTTCACCATGGATGACGAAGTCGCCGCCCTCGTAAGGGTTTGTTTCGTGTTAGAGGAAAAATCTAGCTCACACACTATCAGGTTATCGACAATGGCTCTGGAATGTGCAAAGCAGGCTGTAAGTACATTTTGCGATCCTCTACTACTACCCCTTTCGCTGACAGCCGTCCCAGTCGCCGGTAAGTTTGATATCGCAGTTATCGCGCCCGCGATCGGCTGAGCGTGCCCCCAGGCGACGATGCCCCCCGTGCTGTTTTCCCGTGCGTACCTATCGACGTGTCTTTTCCGGTCGCTCACACACACCACAGGTCCATCGTCGGTCGCCCACGTCACCAAGGCGTCATGGTCGGTATGGGGCAGAAGGATTCATATGTCGGGTAGGTCGGCTTCCTCCCGGCTCATCTAAACGCCCGCTGAGCTCCATTCCCATTCAGTGACGAGGCTCAGTCGAAACGTGGTGTCCTCACACTGAAGTACCCCATCGAGCACGGTATTGTCACCAACTGGGATGACATGGAGAAAATCTGGCATCATACTTTCTACAACGAACTCCGCGTTGCTCCCGAGGAACATCCCGTCTTGCTCACCGAGGCCCCCCTCAACCCCAAGGCCAACCGCGAAAAGATGACACAGATCATGTTCGAGACCTTCAACGCTCCCGCTTTCTACGTCGCTATTCAGGCCGTCTTGTCCCTCTATGCCTCGGGTCGTACCACCGGTATTGTATTGGACTCTGGTGACGGCGTCTCCCACACTGTCCCCATCTACGAAGGTTTCGCTCTCCCCCACGCCATCCTCCGTCTCGATCTTGCCGGACGCGACCTTACCGAGTACCTGATCAAGAATTTGGGAGAGCGCGGCTACGCCTTCCACACTACCGCCGAGCGTGAAATCGTTAGGGACATTAAGGAGAAGCTTTGTTACATCGCCCTCGATTTCGAACAGGAGCTTCAGACCGCTGCGCACTCTTCGGCCCTCGAGAAGAGTTACGAGCTTCCCGATGGTCAGGTCATTACCATTGGCAACGAGCGGTCCGTCGTCACCCTCTCCCACATCTCCTCACTCACCTACTGAACCCCCAGATTCCGTGCTCCTGAGGCCCTGTTCCAGCCCGCCATGCTCGGTCTTGAAGCTCACGGTATTCACGAGACGACTTACAATTCGATCTACAAGTGTGATCTCGATATCCGTCGTGACCTGTACGGAAACATCGTCTTGTCTGGTGGTACCACCATGTTCCCCGGTATTGCCGACCGGATGCAAAAGGAGCTCGCCGCTCTCGCCCCATCAAGCATGAAGGTTCGTTGACCCTCTCGTCATCTCTGGACCGTGTGAACTCACTGTAAGGTGTGGATAGGTCAAGATCGTTGCTCCTCCGGAGAGAAAGTATTCCGTCTGGATCGGTGGATCCATCTTGGCCTCCCTTTCTACCTTCCAAAACTTGTGGTGCTCGAAGCAGGAGTACGACGAATCTGGCCCTGCTATCGTTCACCGCAAGTGTTTCTAAAGTGTTGGCCTTGGGAAACCCTAAATGGGGTGGGAAGGATATCACTGTCTGTGCGTTGTTTAGCTGGTTGGGATTCTTACTGTGCGCTGTTTTGTAAATTTCTCGTACGCCCGACCTTTTTTCCGCCCATTAAACTTGGATCGGATTATGCGCTACTGTTTCTGAGGCTGAATTTTCATGGATGCTGCGATTTGCTCGTGGGGTCTCCGATGAGATAAGTAGACGCAGATCGACCTCCCACGCTCGCCAGGATTCGCTGCACTTTTCGCCGACAAAGATACGACGGGGTCCTCATCGTATTCCCGATACCCTCCGGCGGGTTGGGTGGGGTCTGTGAGACGGAAGGCCCGGGACGTCGGTCCGACTCAATCCCTTGGGATCTCCCGTTATCGGACGCACCAACCGCGGGAATTCCCCGCCACAGGGCAGGAAAGGAAGAAACCCCCAAAAGGGAAAGAAACGACTACATATGTTTGGCAGCATGGTCATAGAGATGCTATAGGTGGCTGGAGGAAATATACGACAAGAAATGTACATATTTCGGCGGACAGGGAATTGAGCCTTGGTATTATAGTACACCTAGCCCACTCAAGCAACCTTTCGCCCGTGGCAATTTTGCAGCATTGGGATGTTTGGAACGGACAGTCAACAGAGGTCCCTAGCACCGGGTCCCTTACCCCGACGTGAAACGAAGCACAAAGTTGATGACAATTGCGACTGGTTGAGGTGGTCAGTACGCGGAGATCATGGGGATGAGGTAACTGGGGGGCATACTGAGTAAGGCAACGCAAAGGATAGTCTGTGAGGGATATCAGAATAGAGTTAACACCTGGGAGTAGCGTGTTCGACTCACGGGGCCAATCCTGTCGTCGTACTGTTGCCTCCCTCCGCGTCGAATCGCAGAGGCCCTCCAGTGGTAGGTGAAGAGAGCATACAACATAACGCCGACAGCTTCAGGGACGCTTTCACGATCTCGGACACATTTGAAAACACGGGGAAACTTACCGACAATAGAAAACATCGAGGCGCTGATCTTCCCGACCTGTTATCAAGATAGGAGTGAGTGCTCGAGGACGAGGGAGGATGGGTGGGACGAAGGGGCTCGGACCTTATCACCAAAGTTGAGGAGGCCGACGGCCAGACCTCCAAGGACGACAGTGAAGTGAAGCCATGAGAGAAACGTGCGCTCGTTTGCGAAGAAGACTTTAGGCTCTACCCTGACCGGGAGGGCGATCCGTTTGGTAGCGGTGCGCTGGAGGAGGGGCTGGGTGGACATTTGTCGTCTACGGACAAAGAGACAGAAAGCCGGGGGAGGTGATCACGGTTTAATGTCCGACCAGGGAGTTGGCGAAGGGAGTTTGCTCCTGACAGGGAGAGGGAAAGGGTTAAGAAGTGAAGAACGTTGAACCGGTCAATTCATCCCAGGTCAGGTCATGTGATCCAACGTGCGTCGGGTTTTGCTTCCGACGTGACACCTTCGCCGGTGATTTCCGTGAGAACCCCATGGCCACCATCCAGCCCCCGACACAAGAGGAGGAAGGTGAGGATCAGTCTCCCCAGATCTCCCGCCGTGTGTGTCTGTTTACTCATTCACAGATGCTATCATCCATTCTAGGATCACGAACGACGAAAAGGTCCTCAAAAAGGTTGTGAAGCGTTTCCACACCTACGCTTCGGTCGCGTATCCGTTGCATCCTCCTGAAATTCCATCCGAACCCGAGGCTATCGAAGAGGCCGGAGAGTTCTTCAGGGTAGAGCTTGAGTCCTTCCACCTCACCCTCAAGAAAGCTGTCCTCGTATGCGAGGCAGAGAGGCGACAAGTGGAACAATATGAGCGAGAGAAACAGCGAATAGGTGTGTGGCGGAGGGCGGCGGGGCACACGACCGTCTTGGACTGACCCGGCTATTTCAGAGGATGAACGCGAGGCTCTGAAGGGACAGATTGAACAACTCAAGACGTCTTTGGAAGACGCACAACTCTCACGTCGTCAGATGATTGAATACGACCTCATCGCCGAGAAGATCAACCAACTGCCGTCCAGGGACGAGCTGGAACAGTAAGCCGCCAACTACGAGCACCGAAAGCCTTAAACGGATTCGCCTACTTGACAGATCCATCGACTCTCTCGAGAACGATATTACTGCCATTCTCTCTGAGCACGAGACTCAGACCCGCCTCGTCCAGGCTCAAAAAACCGCCTTGGACACTATTATCAGCGACATTGGTTCGCTCCGTCTGCTTGGAAAAGATCCGGATCTTCAGCAACCGGATACTCCGGGTCAAGACTCCCAGGGCCCCCCCGACGATGAAACCTTCTCCGAAGGAACCTCCCTCAACCCAGGCGCCAAACCGTTCACCCCTTCCCGACTCTCCACCCCCAGCGCAGTCCCATCCGTCGTCCAACGCCAACTGCTATCGAAAAACATTTCCTCGGACCTCTCTTCTCTGGTGTCCTCACCCCTCTTGGTCCCGACCAAGGATGACGACGATATCGAGATGGGCGAGCTGGCGGAAGAGCCCGGTGAGGTCAAATCACAAAAGAAGAAGGTGAGGGAAGAGTTAGAAGAGGGCGAGGCAAGTGACGGGAGTAGCACTTTGTCCGTGGATCCGGACTATGTATAGATATTATGGTGTTCGTTCAACGACTGTCGGCTTCTTTCCCTCTTCCAAGGCACGTTTGGGAGGGATTTCGACGCTCATGAGGTCCTTCGCACAAATAACTTCCCCGCCCCCAAATTCGACTACCGCCAATTGTCTGATAACCTCCATAATGGCTCGGGATGATTCTTCGTCCCCACCCGAGTATCGGGAGGAGAAGTGGTTGAGAAACAGGTTCCTCCCGCCAATGCGTTTCGCAAATCTCCCAGCCATTTGAGGTGTAGAATGGCCCCTGGATTTGGTCCTCTCTTCGACAGATTCGTAGGTATCCTCCGTCTTAACCCTGTTGTCCACTCCAGGGAGGTGAGCGTTCGTCGCTTCGTGAACGATTAGATCTGCTTCCTTGGCCAACTCTTCTATCGGCGATGGGTCGTGCGTATCTCCCAAGATCACGATCTTCCTTCCAGGTTCTCTGGGTGGCCCTTCGAGGACGGTCCCATCTGCAAGTGTGACGGTCTGGCCCTTCTGAATCTCCTTCATTAACCTCATATCCGTCCTGGTGCGCTTGAGATGGGGGATATATATTTTCGGGTCGACTTTCCCCTGGACCGGTGCTTCGTGCACCACGTACCCCACACACGGGACAGAATGAAAGGTAGGAGCGGCGGAAACCGATATGATATCGTCCTTGAAGATCTCTACCCATTTCCCGTCGACTTGGGGGATGTTCCGACCGTCCGGTGATTCGCTGGGATGTAGACCCTGAGATGGAGAAGGAGAGCTTTCTGTTTCGCCTGCGGGATCTTCGGGGAACCGGAGCTCGTGGACGACGTACGTGCCGTCGAGAAGGGTATACGTGAGCTTTAACCCGTTCCTCACGTAGGCTCTCGTCCCCAACGGGCCGTAGATTTCCAAGGGCTGCAGACAAACAGCGTCCATGTGTCAGATCGGGCGAACTATATGGCCCTGTAAGAAATACCGGTTTCGTTGGCACTGCTCCCGCACGCGGATCTTCGATACCTGGGACGGTCCCTCCATCCCCATTCATAGCGCTCGCGAGCAAACACAACAGCCCGCCAATATGATCACCTACACGACCAAACAGTGTCAGATTATGGGCGCACAGGGTCCAGAGGCGCCCCGACTGTGCAAATGGGTGATAAATATTTTCTCAATCTTGCCCATCTTCACCAGACCCGATTTCATGATTTGATGTTGGGTCGCTTCACCACAATCGAATAGCCAAACATCTCCGTCGAGCCGCAACGCCAGCGATGAATGGTTCCGGGTGGAGGAAGGTTTGGCAGAGGCCGTTCCCAGGAAGGTGATCCCGAGTGAGGCTATCGGGGCGCGCATCGGGGAGCGTGGGTGCTTGTGGGTGGGAGCTGAGAGATAAGATATCGATGAGGGGAGAGGAAAAAAGTAACCAATTGTAGTGTCCGTACCAGGATTCGAACCTGGGTCGTCGCGGAATTGCGTTACCACAACACGACGATCTAACCACTAATCTATACGGACCGGAAGTCTAGTCCTCAATTCACACTAGGACCGAATCGCTCGCCTACGGCTTCGTTGCACCGTTGATTATCACCGAAGTCTCGGTTCTTCACCGACCAACGAAGACACACGATCCACTGATTTACCGCCGTTATGTATTGGGCTGCAATTTCCAAACCAACTTCGCAGGACCCGCCCGCACACGCAACTGCCTCAGACACCCGGATTCCACACCCCGCGGCCCGAAAGCCCTTCGGGGTTTCACCCGGTACTCTCACTCTCCGTGGCTCCATAGATATACATATTTGTAGTACGAAAATGAACATGTGATAGATAACACGGAAGCACCGCAGCGGCCACGAAGATACCTGATCTACCACCGCTGCGCCTCACTCCCAAAACCCCATTGCAACTGAGTGGGCCCAAACCCTCGACACCGAGTAACGGCCCAATGTCTGCCACTGTGTCACTCAGGCCCCACAAACCCGCAGTTAGCTATTCGGAGACGACTGGATCCATCTCGATGTCCTCAGGAGAAGCCGATGCCTGTGCGACAGACGAAGTACCGCCCCTGGCGAAGCGAATCGAACTGAAATGCTTGAACCGCCACGCTTGCCCCCCGCGCGGATCCGCGGACCGTTTCAGGGAGACCGCGAACCTCATTGTCAGAATGGGATTGATCCTGCAACAGAGGGGGTTGAGCCGAGCGTAACAGGGACCGACAGAGCAAACGTACAATCCATATGCGCTTCATCGGTGAGGTAGAAACGGTTAATTGCGAAGTTTTACCGTTCAAGTCGGCGGTATACTCACAGTGACGAAAGTTGTTGATCGATGCCCTGAGATGTTTTGGTCGACGATCATGAAATGGAGTGTGAACTCAGAGACCATACCTCCGTAAGGACAAGAGACACCTGGATATATATCTGCAGGGCGACCATGGCGAGGAAATATATAGTGGCTTCTGTTATGATCCTCCGGATCAACGCTGAAAACTTGAGCGTGCTCTTCTCGCGATACGTGCACCAAACGATGACGAGGAACGCAGATAGTTCTGTGTTTCTTGTGATCAACAATCCTTGGAATTTTAAGCCAGCGATTGGGACGAGCACAAACCAAATGCGGTACCGATCGAATTCGGGACCATCTTGAATCGGAGGTGTACCACAATTCCGCACAAATCGAAAGCATCGACCGGGAGCGGAGGGAGGTCTACGATCGTCGGAGGCTTGATGAAGGCTGTCACAAGTGACACGGCTAATCTTGCCAAAGCCAGGGTCCCGAGGTATGCCACAAGGATCTTGTTTTTGAAAGTCATCGCATATATCCTGAAACGAAATCGTATTCTCCAGTCAAGAAACATGGGTGGACACGGCCTACCTCAACGTGATGAATATATCCGAAGAAAACAAGAAAAACATGATCACGAGCACTTGGACGTAGTACGAGGCGAGGCAACTGGGTGGGAGATGCTGTCAGTGCAGGACCGCTATTTCTCATCCAAACAAACACCAGGTAAATTTCTCACACAATCTGTGAACAGGTTCAGAAAACAAAGACTTGAAGCGGTTTGCCAGGGGTAAAGGGTTTTTTTCTTCTTTTGAACTGACCTCGGATTTCCTCGCGCTACTGGTATAATAAACCTCCCATGACTGGTACACAATGAGGAGGGACCGGTTCTGTCGATAGCAAGTTTCATCAGGGGTTATTCGAAGCGCCCGACATGGGGCGGGCGCACCAAGATATAAAGGTAGAAGACTGGCATATGGTTCGTTCATCAGCTCTCAATGTGGCCTGTGCAGATGACGGAACGAACTCCACGTCTTGCGACCGCTCCAAACATACCGAATCTTTGGGGGGGGTGTGTTAGGATGCAGAGGCGAACGGGGTTGAACTCTGTCGCCTTACCTCGTCATCAAACACGAGCAGATAATCATAAAACGTCAAAGCAATCATACTGACCAACAGGTACTGGTCCAGTAGTTAGTCCCCGATGCATTCGTGGGGTCGCCGCAGGGCTCACTTTCGCTGTCATGCTAGTAGCGGTGCGAGCCGTTTGCGTCTTGAGCCTGCCACAACACTCGGAAGAAACCAGCCACGTATAAACCTCCGGCGCTCTGGACCAACGTTTCAATGGTATCCATCCTGGGTCGGTTTGGTAGCCTGTGCCAAGACCCTTCACAGTGTGTCTTTCGGGCTTGTGAGGAAGGAATGGGAGATGGGGGAAGTAGGGGAGGAATCGGGGGTGGTGATTATATCATTGGGTTGGAGCCAGATCAGTATCTGTCCAATGCGCCACGATCGTGTCGTGACATTTGAATGGCGCCAACCCCATAACCCGTCAGGGATTCACAAACACTCCCCATTTACAATTAATGTCCCCGGAGTTCAATTCAGGGTCTGTTTGGCCCCTGGTCAGCAGCCCGGTTGAACCGGACTTCAGAGCATCATAGGTTGTGCACAACAAGGTGCCGCTCTTGATGACACTCCCTTCGCGTACATGGCGCACACTGGAACTGGGGTACACGTTAGGGCTGGAGTTCTTCGTCTCCAGAGAGGGCCTACCGTGTTTGAAAATATGGTACACCCGCATTCCGATCCGTGTGATGTCCTGAAATTCTTCGGGAAGGCGCTCGCTGCTCACCAGAAACGCAGCGTAGACGAGTGGAATGGATGGGCAAGCTGTGCAGATTTGCTCAGATTGGCGCACAAGCGACAGCCGGCGCCCAAACCTGGAAACCTAGGTAGCGAGGGGGACACAAACTTGAGCCCCACACAGCGTCGGACAGACCAGTGCGTAAGGGCATTTCCTCCAGGTGTCACATAGAGCGGAGACCGCCTCTAGATAACGACCAAGCCTTCGGGCTACGCCAAAAAAAAAAAAAAAAAAGATCTCCAGTTCATTCGCGTTGTATCCGGAGTAATCCATAGCAAGTTTCGTAATGGTGGTTGTCAGTTGGTGCTCGACCACCGGGAACACCCGCGCAAGAGCCGCCAACGCTATCAAGTGGGCGTGTCATTTCACGACCCCCAGATCATCGTTCGGAAAGACGAAGGACGAGGACATTGGATAACGACGCGCCAAATTCTAGTCTCGGCTCCATCCGGTTGGGCCACGATCACATTGCAGGATGGGGCTCCTAACCGTCTGGTGAATTTGTACCGGGGACGGGGGGGTACCCCCAAATTGGAAGGGCTTCGTTGAATTGTCGGCCGTTTTGGGACGTCGTAAAGCTGGATCGAACGAGAAGCGTGATGCAAATCTCGATGCGCGTATATTTGGAAGTAAGAGCTCCGATTCAGGCGTACGTGCTCGTAACAGCACGGGGATGGTAGAGAGAGAGAGAGAACAATAGAATACTCTATCTGTCTACGTCCTCATCGACATCTGTGCCCCGTAACAAGATGTGATGGGGTCACTGAACGCAAGAATGAAAGGTACGTACCGCGCCAACGACTTCTGTTGTGCAAGACACAGGGATTTCGTCCAATCAAAAGCGGCTCATCACCTCTTCCTTCGAGAGTGAGCCACGGGTTGCGTGGAGGACGTCGACTACGTGAACTTGTGAAGGGGGAAGATGTTTTCGGAGGTAGGTACATGCCCGCATGGTGAAGCTTTTGTCATTGAAATAAATAATTGTTCACAGCGGCTGATTCCTCCCGAGGACAACGAAATCGAGTGATGCAAGGTTTGATGCGGCGCCTTCCATGGGCCGGACGATTGGGACGATGTTGTTCCCAAGGTTTGGATGGGGTGGTGCTTCAGCGTCGATCCCCAGGGTACATCTGACGTTCCCGAGCGTTGACGGTGCCACCGTTGCAGAGGTGGCTAGCACCGACACTCCCCGGCGCACCACTGAACAGATTGTCTCCGGGGACACGGATTGCTTTCGGCTTTCGCCACCCCACTATTTGATGCAGTGGGCCTCGTACATGACCATGAAGAGGATGCTGCGACTCCATCGAGGTCCTTGAGGGGAGCCGTAAATCCGCTGTTGCCAAGACACATCTCTGGAGACATCAGAGTTATCCGGTATAATTTATTCCTCACGTCCTGTGGGTCCCGTGAGCGAATTTGAGCGCATATAGTGGGCATCGACTTACATTTTGTGTGGAACCTTCTCGGGGGTTCAGCGTATCACTTTCACAGCCACAGCAGGTACTTTTAGCTTGATGGTCAAGAACCGAGCCTAAGTAGAAAAGTCTAATGGTGAGGTTCGTGGTCTCCAGGGTATACGTTCTGGTCGTACGTAATCCGCCTCAACCTCGCTGAACAACACGATTACAAGACGGAATTTGTCGCGGTCCTGTTCCACGAGAGGGCCATGGCGCTAAACCCAGAGTGGAGTCTTGACGGATCCAGTACCGGCAATGTTAATCACGTCAAGTCCAAGAGCGAGAACCCCGACAAGAACGAGTTACCAGTCGCATGGCGTAGTCGTGGAACACACAGTCGTCCTTATGGTTTTAGTAAAACTCTTAAGGAGTTTCGCTTAGGCAAGAGGAAAAGTAGCCCCTACGTAGTGTAAAACTATATTATTCCTTTCCCCCCCGGGCTGGGGGGGGGGTTTTACCCTTCCCAATAGCCGGATGAGGCTGATGGGAGGTTCCCACGGACTTCCCCTTTGGGTAGGGGCTTCTCCTGGCTGATCGGGGGATATCCCCGATTGACCAGGTGTTGCACTCG
>Ga0307509_10001053_pt1 | contig 47233 bp, 64 predicted proteins | sample 10_EM_MG_FD_202245 | JGI IMG/M metagenome (GOLD analysis project Ga0307509, IMG submission 202245) | Populus trichocarpa ectomycorrhiza microbial communities from riparian zone in the Pacific Northwest, United States - 10_EM | ecosystem: Host-associated > Plants > Roots > Unclassified | place... | reverse complement strand
TTCCTGCTTTCTGTTCTTTTCCTTCTCGTCGATATAGCTCTTTATGAAATCCTCATTCTCCCTGAGCACATCCTCGGTAATTCCCATTCCCATCAACTCCCTGAGAAGCTCCTGGAATTCAGGATCGGGGTTGTCCAGTGAATAACGACCACTTGCTGCACCATTCGTGTTTGGCGAACTCCTGTTATTCGAGGGTGGAGGCGGTGGTGGTGGTGGTGGTGGTGGTGGAGGAGGCGAAGCTGGAGGTGGGGCAGCGGGTATGGAGGCAGGAGTCGAATGGTGGTGGAGTATGTGAGGAACCGGTATACCAAGGTGACCGCCAGAACCCGAAAACGAGCGATGGCCCTTTGACTTGGCATGCTTATCTCTAGCTTCAACCTTCTTGAAAAACCCAGCAGCCTCCTTCTCATCGGCGAAAGAGAGACCAGCCATGCATTCCTCGAGCTCAAAAGTGTGAAAAAATGTCCTGTCCTGGTTGTACCTAAACCCTTCGTAGAGCTCCTGATCCCATACTACACCCCTGTTACTCTTTTTTTTCCCGTAAAAAGTCAGCTCCACACACATTGAGAATTAAAAGGGATCAGTGATAAGCTTCCGACGTACGGTGACATCGACAATCTTGAAGAAAAAGGTATGCCCGACCAGGTCCTCGGCCAGGACCACGGCACCACTTATACCGGTAAAGGTCCATTTACGCTGGTCGGGGTAGCTGACATAGAGTCTTGCGACGGCAACTGTGATGATGTGATTCGAAGGACTTGGGACGGCACGTTTGACGACAACCTTGTCATCCTTGCTGAGTATGGAAGGCATGTCAAGAATGAGGTTTGTCAAGCGACGACAACAAGGGCCGAAGTTGATCCAAAGTGGTGGTAAATCAGAGCAGACTTAAGGTTAATACTCCTTGCGGTTAAATAATGCAGTGGGTTATTGTTGTTGTCGTGATGGGGGTGATAAAGTATATATATTTTTCTCGCTCGCTGATTGAGGGAGGGAGGGAGGGAAAGAAGCGAGTGACGACGGACACGGGGGGAGAGAGGGAGAGAAATGGAAAGGGAGAGGGAGGGAGAGCAATAAGTGAGGCTGCCGTTTAGAGGAGGTTACCACCGTAAGTGGAGAAAGAGAAAGAGAGGGGAGAGAGTTTGTGCAGGTATCATACTATAGAATACTGTAAGTTACGCAGCTTCATAGAAAAAGGATGACGACTAAACACGAGCCCAAATTCCAAGCTGGGCCTAGAGTCCGTCATCTGCGGCTGAGTCGAGTCGAGAATCTCCCAATACGGTACTCGTAAATTTACTTATTCCACAATGGTCCAAGCTACGGTATTCTCCATGAAAAGGAAAGGCACCCTGAAGACTAAATTACCGTACTCGGACTGTACTGTAGGGGGAGAAACAGCACAATACAATTATTCCAAATCGCCCATTCCTCGCCACAGCTGACACGGCTCATGCCAGTGCCAGCCTCGCTTACATCATACTATCTCTGAAAAAGAAAAAAAAGTGACCAATGAAATGATACGAGCACTTGCGTCCTGGGCCAAGCACGAGGAAGAAGCCACAAGCCACTCGGATATGCATTACGAGTATTTGGTTACATATTTCATATGAAAGCTTCTCTCCCTCTCTCTCTCATTAACTCATCCCAACTGAGGCCTGAAAGGAAAATCTTTCCGCTGTCTTCTCTCTCTCTCTCCCGACTCACGTAATCCATGGGAGGGAATTCTGAATGTTCCAGCCCCACCCGAAATTGGTTTCCAGTTTTTGTGCCGTACGGTATTGTACTCGCCAGTAAATGCTGGGAGAAAAAACTCGCTAACGTTAGTCTAAATCCACGATCCAACCGTACCACATCACCAAACCACAATAGGCTTAGCACGGCGGGTTAACAAATCCATACCGTATGGTACAACACTTGTAACGAATACGGTCCCAGTTGATAGGACCCAGCAAGCTCCCCCTCTCCAAGAAAAGACTAGTCTACGGTATTCCTCCTCCTCCACACGCCGTTTCGTCTCGGACCGCAAAGGCCCGATTGCTGCGGTGGATTTTAACACATTTTTCCAGTGCTATCGGTACTATACTTGTACCGGCACTCGAGTATTCCTTTTACGGTACTGTAACGGTTAACCCCATAAGTTGGAGAAAACTCTGCTCGAATCCTATGCGGCCTGTTGGCTTGCCCATGGGCGCTGTTCAAGTTGATGAATTGCATTGCCGTATCAACATGCCAATAATCTACCGTACTGCCTCGTTTCCGCTACTTTAGTCCCATACAGCCACTTTGGTCCTATACGGTAGTAAATTTAGCAACAGCATTGGTTTGTCATAGCTTTCATTCCATCACCACCCACCGGTATCAAACCGGTGAATAAGAAAACGGGCAGGCTTTTCGCGAAGAAACCTCTACCGACTGCCTACCCGGCCAGATGGAAAAAAAACACAAATATCGGCAAAAGAACGAAATCTATTTCCGACTATCCAACCATTCCAGTCTGATGCCCACAGCCCTTCTATGAGCTTCCAGCTCCTCCACCTTTGCCAGCTGCATTACTGCACCACCAACGTTTCTCAACCCTTGCTCTGTCAATTCTGAGCTCGTTAGGTGCTTAACGTAGGTCGCGAGATTGACGCCGCTGTATTGTCTTGCGTAGCCGTATGTTGCTGTATCCAAGTTAACTCGGGTCACTCGTGCAGCAGAGGGGGGAGGGGAAGCATACGCAGAGAGTGGTTAACACCAGCACTATAATCACCAACAGACTCTGGAGTCCAGTGACCAATAAACACACTTCCGGCATGCTGCACCAAGTCAACCGCCTTTGAAGCGTCCTTGATCTGGAGAATCAAGTGTTCGGGAGCATATTGGTTACTAAGTTCAACCGCCTCCTCGACAGTATCTGTTTGAAGCGTGACCGAGTGGCTGATTGAGCCACGAACGATGTCCACCCTAGGGAGCGCTAGAGCTTGCCTTTCTAATTCATCCTCGATAGCGATAAGCTGTTCCTCGGTTAATCCGACGGTTATCAGGATAACCTGGGAATCAACACCGTGCTCGGCTTGCGATAGTAGATCTGAAGCAACGAATGCCGGGTTGGCCTCTGCGTCTGCGACAACGAGAACCTCGGAGGGTCCGGCGGGCATGTCAATACTGACACCTGCACCCGTGTCGTTGCTCACAAACATTTTCCCGGCAGTTACAAATTGATTACCTGGACCGAGGATCTTGTCGACCTTGGGAACTGTTTCTGTTCCGTATGCGAGTGCTGCAACGGCCTGGGCGCCTCCTGCAAGGACGATGGCTTCTGCACCGACCTTGTGAGCCACGTAGACGATTTCTGGAGTCACACTTCCATCTTTTCTCGGTGGTGATGCGAAAATTATTCTCTTGCAACCTGCGACTAGCGCCGGAACACCGAGCATCAATGCTGTAGAGGGAAGCACGGCTGTGCCTCCCGGGATGTAGAGACCCACCCGCTCAATGGGACGGACGAAACGGGAACATTTGACTCCTGGCATTGTTTCAACAACCAAAGTGCCCGTTTCCTTTTGACCTTCGTGGAACTTCCTGATGTTCTCAAAGGAGAGGTCGATGGCGTCAATTGTCTCCTGAGGGAGCTGCATGAGCTCTGGTGGGAATGGTGCGCTCAACACTGCTGACCTCAGACCAACAGCCTTGTCAAACTTCGCAGCATATTCAACCAATGCAGCGTCTCCTCTCTTCTTGACAGAGTCGATGATAGGAGTGACTATCCCCATAATATCACTAGTTCTCTGCGCGGGTCGTTTGAGGACCTCCTCGAGTTCTTTGGGGGTAGAAGTTTTCGGGTTGAATCTTGCCATCTTTATCCTTCCATCGGCCTTTAAGCCAGATGACTCTGTTGCAGGCTTGACAGCCTCAGGGACGGGCTTAACGCCCTTCTTCCCAACCTCTTCAGAGGAGGTTTGGGCGGCGCCTTTGCCAGCCCATTTCTCCTTCGCATCACCCTTCCTTCTAGTGACCTTCAAGCTCTTAGCATCGAGGTTTCTCTCGATATCTTGAAAGCTAACACCTGCTCCTGTGCATTTGGTAAGTGCAAAGTAAATAAGATCTGCTGCTTCAAACGCAATCTCCTCCTTGGTCTTTGCCTGGCAGAGCTCATCAGCCTCCTCCATAATCTTTGCTTGAAGAAGGCTCTCATCTGAGAAGAGACGGGCAGTATATGAGCCAGCAGGCGCGGACTCCTTTCTTGACGCCAGGGTCTTTTGTAAATGGGAAATTCCTCTGTATTCACCAAAGCAGGTAGCAGTCTCGAGGTGACAAAAGCCTGAGGGCCCAGTCAGCCAGAGTCTAGTTTAATGCCACCTGCAGTAATGACTCACCTTTACCTTTCTGCCTCACAACAAACTTCAAACAATCACCATCGCAATCGAGGTCGATTCTCACAAGCTCTTGCACAGCACCACTAGTAGCCCCCTTATACCACAGCCCCCTCTTCCTGCTCTGGTAAACCCCTCTGCCAATCTTCAAACTCTCCTTAACGCTCTCGGGGGAAGAGTACACCAGTCCAAGGGCAATCCCAGATTCGTCGGTAACCAGTGTAGAAATAAGCTTATCCTGGCGATCTGAGCTGACGGCTGCAAGAACTATATCTCCAATGGATAACTTTGACGGCTCCTTCTCAAAATCAACTGTTAATTTATCAGCAGCAACAATCGGAGTAGCGGCGAGTTTCCCGATAGCCACCGCGTCTTCCAACGAGGGCGTGTATCCGAACGAAACAAAAACCGGAGGTCTATCATTGGACCCATACTCATTTAACCAACCAATGGCAAAGTCCAAGTCGATAACCTCATGTGCGTAGATACCAACGGAGGTATCCAAAAGAGCCTCGGCAGCCTTCCCATCCCTCGGAGCAGAGAGATCGAGGATCAAAGCTAAGCGTGAATCATCGACCTCGGGCTGTAATACCCGCAATTGGTCGCGTGTGACAAACACCCTCGACGCACCAGCATCGAGCAAGGAACAGATATCATCCGTGGAAGGAAGGGCTGTGACATTGACCGAGAACGAGAAGCGGTGGAAATTCTTGGGGATAAGTGTCAGGGCCGCATCCAGAGTCTCCGGACCAACTGTTATTAAGATGTTACCGACAAATGATAGCGTAGGGGTAAGCTCAGTCTCCGAAAGCGAATTGAGCGAAGCAACCAACGGGACAGACATCCTCACTGAGACTAAAAGGGCAGTTGTGAAAACAGCGTGCAGAATTCGCTATTGTTCGCGGGTGCTTTGCCAATCTTTGTCTGGTTTGGTGGGGTAGGCAGAAGCGATAGTGGGGCATGGTTATAGGGACATAAGTTACCCGTTACCGGCGCAATCAACATACTGTTCCTGTGTCAACTACAGCCTCCCTTCTTAACTTTGAGCTCTCTCTCTTGAACCCTATAAGCTCTCTCCAGCCTTACCATACTATTTCCCAAGTTCCTAACCCCAACCTAAACAAACAACGAAATGGCCGAACCTAACGGGGTCACGGCGGACACGGACCCAGCTCCAAATCCCCAACAATCCGCCAATAACGAAACCTCAGCACCACAACCTCCCAACACCCAAGGAGAGACAAAATCCTCAGACAACACAAACGGCAACATGGAGGCTCCTGAGTCAAGGAAGCCTCGAGATGCACGCATTATTCATCTGATTCTTTCCTCCATGGGCGTAACCTCCTACCAAGAACGTGTCCCGCTAATGCTCATGGACTTCGCGTACCGTTAGTGGCACTTTTGGACCCTTATGCTAACCATTACCATCATTCTGAATTCACTAACGCTTGTTATTCCCATTGGTTTGACTTAGGCTATACATCCTCGGTCCTTCAGGATGCGCTTCTATTCTCCGATGCGATCAATGGCACGGCAAACACCGGTGGCACCAACCCCCCTGCTACGATCACAATCCAAGATCTTCGCATGTCTGTCGCTTCCCGCATAAACCATCAGTTCAACACTTCGCTGCCAAAAGAGTTCCTGCTAGAGATCGCTCAGGAACGGAATAAGGTTGCGCTGCCTACTGTCGGCAAGGAATTCGGTGTTAGGCTTCCACCCGAGAAATACTGCCTCACTGGTATTAATTGGGATTTATCGGAGACCCGCGAGGAATGGATGGATGAGTCGGATGAGGAACCCGAGCCGGAAATGCCTCACCCTGGGTTCCCGGGCGGTGCGGTGGTTGAGAGGCCTGGAGAGGGGATGGAATTGGATGACATGTTTGGCGGTAGCGGACAAGATGGTGACGCTGGGGATAGTCTTATGACAGATGCTTAAGATCTGGGGGAGAAGGGGAGGCATGTGTTTGATATGTTTTGGCGGTCCGGGTTTGTTATACATAAAACGGCGTTTCAGGGACATTTCCTTATTGTAAATCGATTAGTTGCGCTCGAGTACATGTGGAATGGATGGCGACTACCGCTGCAGATTAATCCACACCTTAGTGAAGCAAAAATCATGCGCAACGCCAGTTGCATAGCCAACACTCCCATACCGCTCCTAATATACAGCCCTCTAAATACACATAATTACACAAATTCCAGAGAAAAAAATGAAGTGAAAAGAAGAAGAAAACGCCAATTCCCAATTACCTCCCCCCTTCCTCCACCCCCAGCCCATCCATTCTAAAACCCAACAAACTTCCCCTCCTCCTCTGTGCGCCTACACCCGCCCCTTAACCTCCCTCCGCCCGCACCGAAGAATCACCACCACCCTCTACTCCCCCCCTCCTCCTCCTCTCCAACCTCCTCCGAAACCACTCCTCCCGCGCAATGTCATGATTCTCCTGCGTCGCGTGGGAAACCATACAACTATTCATCCCCTTCCGCTCAGCACGACACGCCCACGTCGCGGATACGGTGCGATTCCGAGCGCAATCCGCGAATTCTAGCTCCGAGGTTAGTTTATGAAAGGAGGGGGAGGGGGGGGCAAAACGTTTTATTTCTTCGGCGCAGAGGCTGCGGACGCGGGCGTAGTAGAGGTCTCGTACTTGACCCTCTTGGTAGGCGGAGAGGGGGAGGGGGTTTTTTGAGGGTGCGGGGGTTCTGGTGGTTGTGGTGGTTGTGGTGGTGGTGGTTGGTTGGGTTGTTGTGGTCATGGTATTGTAGAGGGACGGGGGGGATTTGGCTTTTTCTATTATTATTTTTGTGATATTTTTTTTGGAGGTTTTCGTGTGGATTGTGGTGGATTGTATGATAATATTATGATAGTGAAGGGATGAGGTGAGGTGGGGGGTGTATCTTTGGCTGGAGGGATGATAGAGGTGGTTTTCGCCGTCATGGGATATCAGACGTCGGCGTCGTTCGTGGCTGGTGGGGCTTTTCCTTCTTGTCCAACTGATGATTTAATGGTCACGTGATTGTTAGTCACCAATGCTTGTGCCAGGCATGGGTAAAGCCTGTGAGGGGACCTAAGGATTTGATACTCGTTGTTTACTACTCGTAGAGAGAGCTTTCCATTATACGGTGCAGGAATTTGGGAATAGGAGGATTGGCTTACCATAAACCACCCTTTCCTCGCTCTAAAAGGTTTGGAGGGTGATGCGCTTTTCACGAGTTGTCACTCGAATATATCTTTTTTGCGAAGCTCCTCTCAGTTTTACAGGACAGCAGGTACGGTAATAGAGTGATGGATTCTCCGGATTTAGAGCAATTGAAGTTGGGGAGGTAGAATAGAGGCGCCGGTATCGCCGCTCGTCTTAGTAATTACAGTGCAACACCCTCCCCAACCACTATCACAATCACCACCGCTCGCAATGGTTTATACTGAGGAAGAGAAATACGGACAAGATTTGCTCCAAATGAAAACCCATTCCCAGAGAGATCTTCGAATAAAAACAAAAAGAGAAAAAAAACCGCCAAAAAAGGAAGAGGAAAATAGCCCAAGGAAATTCGTAACCTGAGCAGCTCAAGCCTCTCAGTCCACATCCATCCCGCCACCACCAGAGGCAGCTTGTTTTCTCTTCGCAGCTTTGACAGGGATATTAACCTTGACCATCTCCTCTTCAGCTTCAGCCTCCGAGTCATCGAGAGCCATGCTCTCCTCCGCCTCAGCTTCCGCAGCGGCCTCTGTAGCAGTCCTCATCTCCTTCGGCAGCAAGTGCTGGTTCTCCTCCACGAGCTTCTTGTTCGCCTCGCGCTCCCGCTGCTTATTGCCCGCCATGCGGTTCTTGTAGAAGATCCTCTCACGACGGGCCTTGATCTCCTCCACGCGTTGCATGGCATTGAGGGTCTTTGCCACGAGCTCGCGGGAGTAGCGAGTCGGGACATGTCGGCGGGCGGCAAAAGTTAGGGTTGTGTCGACGACCATTTCTTTCCCGGCGGCCTTACGGAAGGCCTTTGTCCATTTAAGTTTGCGAGGGTTACCTAGGGGGAGGAGGTTTTGTCAGACCCCGAAGACAAAAAATGGAGGCAAAAGGTTTCTTTTGGTAGTGGGGGGGGGGATGGAAAAAACTAACGTTTCATCTTGAAGTTCTTATGACATTTACTCCTGCAAAAGCGGAATTCTTTTGCGTCGTTGCGGACAAACATTATCCCGTGACCCGGGTATATGGGTCCGCTGCTGTAAATCCATTGAGTTTATCGTTAGCACAATTCTCGATCAATCATCGTCATACGACGGAATCGTGGGGGAAACCTTATCAAATGAAACAAAAATTCAACGTAAAGGAAAGCAAATGCACATACCAAAAATGGCACTGGAAAATCCTCATCTCGAACTACTAATATTACTACCCTCGTCGAAAAGTTGATTTAAAAGATGGCAAATCCAGCGGTCAGTGACAAGGTAGGTCGGTGGTTTGTTGCAGTGGGTGAAAGGCTTGAAGATCGCAGTTGCAGCATCTAGCAACTTTTTCTATCGAAAAAAAAAAAATTCAAGGTCACATATCTTGGCGCCAAGATAAAGAAACCGATTCGTCTATTGAGTGTCCAAACCTCCGACTACCTCTCTGGAAAACCCACCTTTACCACCAAACCTCCCCATTCAACTTCTAGCAACAATGTCTACCCCAATATTAGTAGGCATCGGAATCGCTGGTGCAGGTATATTACGCCCTCCCCATCTCAGTTCTCAAACCTAACCTCCGCTAACACCCCAACAGCCGTCGCCGTAAGTCCTCATTCGCCCCAACCTACTCCTCTCCCCCCGAGCGGCAAAACTAACCCTACCCACTCTCTAGGCTCGCATCGGCCTCCAAGCCCTCAAACGTTACAAAGCTCTGGGCGGCAGCGGTTCCGCATTCGGAAGAAGCTTCTACAGGGGTGGCTTCGAGGCACGCATGAATAGACGAGAGGCATCTTTGATTCTACAATTGAAGTATCCCCCCGCCTTCCTTTCACTATTTAGCGTATTGACAATATGCCTAGTGAGAGGTCCATTACCAAGCAAAACATTCGCAAGCGGCATCGTGAGATGATGTTGTTGAATCATCCGGATCGTGGGGGGAGCCCTTATCTTGCTGGGAAGATTAATGAGGCGAAGGAATTTTTGGAGAAACATGGTTGAGGTAGGGGGAGGGGGGATGGGGGACTGTATAAATAAGCGATATTGCGGGGATTATGAAGTGAAGTGGGCTCATTTGGGAGGCGTCTCTGGATCATTATTGAAGTTTGGGTTGGGATGCGGTCATAGAATTGATATATAATCTTCACTCACTACGGGGTTTCGTTTTTCGGGGGGCGTACCGTTGAGGGGTGACGGTGGTCCACGATGTTGGGCCCGTTGCGTTTATCCGGCACATTCAGGGGGGCTCCGACATCCGGATATCTGGTGCTATATCCACCATTGCTGGCGGTGGCTCCTGGGATGTTCGCAATTGGAGTTGTGGTGTTTGGGGTGTGGGTGTGTAACAGTTTATGAACACTACCCAGATCTCCTCTTAAAGCGGTTCTTTCTTATCTTTAAGAAGCAGTTTAGTTCGGGTGTGTTAAAACATTTCTTGCCTCCTCCCTAGCCTCACGCGTAGCTGCCCAAATTTGACACTTCAATCGGCGGAAATTCCTTTAGGAGTGTTCATCATACAAAATCACTCACTTTTCCTAGTGCGTGTCTAACAAAACCTTATTAAACGAAAGAAAACACATGGGTATTACGTATGGATATCATATAGCGTCTATCCTCCCCCTCTAACATACTTCCTCAACACTCCCCTCACCGCCTCCTCCTCCTTCTCATCCCCAACCCTCCACGCCCTAACCTTCTCCCACTCCCCCCGCCCGATCCTCTCCTCCTCCCTCGTGACCTCCCAATTAGGACTATGCCCACTCTTCAGCCACTTGAAGTCATCCACCTGATCCCACAAGTTCTTGACACTTCCCCATTCCCCGCCGGCGTCCACATCCAGCGGGGCAAACCTGACATCCGAGCAGTCCTCAATAATAGGCCTCGACGAGCAGAGCAGGTACACATCGACGTTTTTAGCGTCATGCATGCGAAACTGCTGGCACGCGGCAAGTATCGTCGTGTTTCTCAGTGAAGTAAGATGCACAGGTCCGTTTATGGCACCGGAGAGGAAGAGCAGGGCGTTGGCGACGTTTTTGACGGCGGCGCTGGAGAATAGTGATGTTTTGGTGGTTGGGAGTAGGATAAAGCTGGCGGAGATGTCGGATAGCAAGAGGGAGGAGGTGGAAGAGCTGAGGGAAGGGGTTTGTATGTGACTTATGTATCTCCCGGAGAGATTAGAGATTATCAAGTTATCTGCTTTTAGTTGGTCGGAGGTGGGTGTCGGTGCTATTTGGGGTGTTTGAGATGAGGTGGAGGAGGACTTCACCGCCCCACCTATGGCAGCTGTGGTATCTTTACCTTTACTCTTGAACGAGAATTTCTGCTTTGGGGTAATGGCTTTTCGAATTTCTGATAGGTTGTCTGAGAGGCCGCGGATTTGCTAATACATCAAACCTAAAGTCAGTCTTGAGAGCCACTGATAGTAGTTGAAAATAGTCACGAACCTCAGAGTAGGACCGCTGATCGTAAGCCGGAAGATACGACGATGCGTCCTTAACCACATCCGACAGCGTTGATATGGCAGCCAGACATCGATCGATTGCTTCCGGACGCTCCACCGGACTTACACTGGGTAGCAGCTCGATTTGCGCTTCGAGGGCTAGATAGACCATCTCATCGAGTTAGCTGGACCGTAGAAAAGGTGGAAATTGGGATCGGAAGAAGGGTATTATAAGCACCAGCATGAGATTCATGAAACCTCGTATAGAAGTTCTGTTTAGTGTTCGTCTCGACGTCCATTGGATTGAAAATTGTGCGCAAATGAATGAGTAGTCCCCTGTGCTACCCATTGCGGGGCAATATGCATGAGATGGAGGGGCTTAAACTACCTTGGCGTGCCGTGAAGTGCTACAGGGAGGCTCTGGAGGGTAACAATAAAAGTTACTCCCAGCTTCCCTACAGTAGAAACTCGAGAACTAACTACCGGTATGATAGAACTAACCAAAACTCTTCAATAATTCCCCCCCACTTTTTCCCTTGAGACCCCCTCACAACCTCAATGTCACTCCTATCAACCTCCCTCCGGTGTCTCTCCCGGAGCGCAATTCCAAAACTGACACCAAAAACAATTACCAGATCCTTCATCCCAACTCCTCCACTCAAGGACTACTACACTCCAACACCCTTCGTTCACGAATCCGTCGGTGGGGGATGGCATTCTTGTACTTTCACCTTTCTTTCCCTCCCCCCCCCACTTCCGCGCACTAACCTAGGTTTATCTAGACGACATATTCTCCCGCCTCCTCAAAGAGCGCATAATCTGCCTCAACGGCCCCGTGCACGATGGCATAAGCGCAGTAGTAGTCGCCCAGCTCCTCTTCCTCGAAGCCGAGAACCCCGAGAAACAAATAAACCTCTACATTAACTCTCCGGGAGGCAGCGTGACGGCCGGGTTGGCAATTTATGATACGATGAATTACATCCAAGCTCCCGTTTCGACGATTTGCGTCGGACAGGCGGCGTCCATGGGCTCATTGTTGCTGTGCGGTGGGACGAGGGGGAAGAGGTATGCGCTTCCGCATGCTAGTATTATGGTTCATCAGCCGAGTGGGTTTTCCTTCTTGTAGGGGGGGGGGAGGCATGAAGTTGATAGGAAAACGCTAATTGGTGTAGGTGGCGGATATACTGGACAGGCTAGGTGAGAAGGGGAATCGAGCCTTTTTTCTCTCTTTTCGCTTTTCATTCTTCCCTCCTTTCATCCATTCTATGGAATTGAAAGAGGGCTGGTCACTAAGGAGAATAGTGATATCGCGATCCACGCAAAGGAGATCCTCCGAGTTCGGGAACGACTGAATATAATATACCAAAAGCACCTTACCAAACCCCATACACTTGAGCAGATTGGTAAGAACCTGCTCCACAATCGCTACCTTTGAATGCTGATAGGGCCCTTGCTTCTAGAAAAAATCATGGAACGAGACCTTTTCATGGGCGCCGAAGAAGCGAAAGAAATGGGCCTGGTAGATGAACTCTTAGTCGCCCGGAAGAAAGCACCAGAAGCTCCCTCAAAGTAGGCGGGTTCGGGCGAAGCCTCCCTCCAGCTGCCGCTGCTGTACATAAATAAGCCATCACCTGCTACTATAGCTGTATAGCGTAATCGCTAGTATAGATTTTATTTATTTATTTATTTTTAAAAAATTAAAACAAATAAGTAAATAGATGGGAAAAATATTATTACCATGACAGGGTATCCAGTATAGTACAAATGACCATGACCGTCATCGTCCCACCCGCTTTAATTGACACCGTAACCTGATTACAAAAGAAACCCCAGTACAGCAGAAAAACCCATGGGATGAAGTGGCTGTCGTTATACAAGAAGTCTAGCGTGTATTTTTTATATATTCTTTCTAGCTCTCTTACACCTCGCACCGACACATCGCAGCAAAGAACCTAGGTGTGCGCATATGTGTATAAGTGCGTGATCAAGGTGCGTTAGGCATGTTAGCAGAAGCCGCGAGGCACAGGTTCTTGCGGGTGAATTGGACTTTGTAGACAGGTGACTTTTTGGTGTAGAACACTTGGAGGTGGTCAGGTCTAGAATCAAGCGTTCATTCATTAGCCTAACATGTCAATAAAGGGGGATTAGTGGGATACTCACGTAGCAACGATCTCCGTCCTTTTACGTTTATTAGATGCACCAGCTGCAGAGGTGCCATCGGCCTTTGTGGCTCCATCCCCGCCGGAGAGTACTCCACTACCGCCGCCGGTGGCAGCAGCACCGACACCCTCAGGAGCTTCAGCCGTGGGAGCACCAGTCCCGTACGCAACGTCCCAGCAACGAACAGTGTTATCCGCGCCACCACTGAGTAGGATTGTGCCCTCCATTGAGAAGGTTAATGAGTAGATACTGGTCTTGCCATGGCCTCTCATGGTCTTCAGGCGCTTCCCACTGGCGATGTCCCAGAGCATGATAGTGCTGTCGAGTCCTGCGGAGGCGAGCCACTTCCCATCGGGGCTGATAGCCAAAGCCATAACGGGACCGGTGTGCCCGGTGAACAGGCGGACGGAGTTTCCTGTCTGGACGTCCCACATGCGGATGGTCTTATCGGAGGATCCGGTAAAGAGGTATGCGGAATTGGGATGAAAGATGACAGTGTCCATGTCGTCCAGGTGGCCAGCGAAGATACGGAGCGGGTAGATGTGGTCACAGCTCCAGAGCCTGGCTGTGTGGTCGTGGCTGGCGGTGGCAAAGTAGTGTCCGTATGGGCCAAAGCGTACGTCCCAGACTGGGCTGTCGTGGCCTTTGTACGAGACTAGGGCTGTGTATGTGTCTAGGGACCAGAGGCGGACTGACTTGTCCTCAGAGCAGGAGAGGAGGTACCTCTTATCCGGCGAGATGGAAACCCCGTAGACAGGCCCCGAATGCCCGATCAGGCGTCTGGTCTTAGGAGCGACGGGGAGATTTTCACCTGGGATGATAGATTCTAGGGGTGCGCCTTTTATCGAGAATACCCGAACATATGATTCTGCGAAGCCGCCGGCTGCGATTGTGCCATCTTCTGAGAAGTCGACGCATTGGAGGCTAAGCGATAGCATACTATTAGCGTAAATATCCAATTCAGGTGGATTTGGCAGCATACCCATCGTTAGTGTTATGGAATGTATACATGAGCACGGATGGAAGGGCTGGTGCCGGAACGCCAGACAACTTCGTCCTGTCCCTATTCTCCTTTACTACTCTAACCTCCCTCTCAATGTCAACTCCGGTATATGGTGGCAAGGGAATATGGTCCCTCATGGGACTGTCTTCGCTTTCCTCCCTCTTTATTTTTTTTTGGAATTCATCCAGCAGGCTGACGCTGAGGTCGCCCCCTATGGCATTCTCTGCCCCCATAGCGTCCTCATCCCTTAATTCGTCTTCTACGTCAGCCATAAAGTCTGCAGTCATAGGCAAGCGCCCAAGTTTAACCGCCGGGAGCGCGGCCCCGGATTCTGAACGTCCGGAAGTATGACCGGTGATGCCCTCATTCTCGCCCAGGATTCCTTCTTCCTCTCCGAACATGGTGGGGCGCCCTAAGGTGGTTCTCATCTCGATATGGTCGTTGATGATCCTAAGTACAACCCCTCCACCATTATCCTCAGTCTCCTCTAGAAAGTGGATCAAGAGATTAGACGTCGTCTTGGAGAAGTTGACTTTGTATTTGTTCTCGCGGTACAATCTGGCCAAGTGGTCATCGTCGATATGCTGCGGGAGGGAGATCGCTTTGAGCTTCATTAAATCGACAGCATGGGCAGTGGTATGTTCAACGGAGTGCTCCTCGAAGAACCTCTGGCTAGGCTTCATGTAGCCTTCCTTAACAAGCTGTAGGAACAAATGAACGAAAACCGGGAACAAAAGCCTGCGCAACTCTGGCTTTTCGAACGGTCAATACGCAGCCTTCTTGTAACCCTTGAGAAAACCTACGCGCAAAGAGGAGGTGAGCAAGAAGCAAACATACTTTGTAAATATCCAGCGAATTCTCAATCCAGCCCTTCAAATAAGCTGTCAAGCATCAATGCGGTTAGTGAGTGCGCCTTCAGCTGGGGGAAGTGGACAGGCGGGGCGACCTACTGTAAGCCTTTTCGTACTTAACGTCTGGCTGATCGTCCAGATTGGATAAGATAGGCCTCCCCTCGTGATCTGTGTGTGCTGATTCCACACGAAGCATAGCTTCAGTCTTTGCATAGCCCTTCTTGCTAAGATATTCTATTACAATTTGATTAAGTGCTTGTGGGGAACCGGCCGCATGAGCCCCCGCGCCTGGAGCAGCGGAAGTTGCCTGAGACGCCATTGCGATTAAAGGGCTAAGCAGTACCCACTGCGAATCAGTATGTAGGGAGTAACAGTATTGCAGGAGGAGGGGTTGTTAAATGTCGTTGGTAAATGGTTGTGGTGTTGAAGCATGTGTTGAGCTAGGTGGGTCGCAATGGAGCGCATTTACAACTTGAGAGGGATGGCTGGGCTGCCTGTAAATTAGCACGTGAGTTAGGCTAGATTTGGTAGATTTGGTGTTCCTTCTCTGATAACAAACCCTTGCTATTTGTGGTCACATTCATCTAGGGCTCTGCGATACCAGGTCCGGCAAGAAGTTATGGAACCGTTATTTAAGGTTAACCAGCCAAATACATCCCTTTAATATAATATATTCGTAAAATACAGGAAGCATACCAATCCAGGTTCTCTATCCCTGTCTGTTCCGGTTAATGGGTTCCGGTCCTTGTACCGTACTATATAAACACCCAACATAACATAGTGCAAAACGTCCCTCGTACTGTACTCGAGTATGTACCAAGGCCGTTATATCACGAAATGCCTCTGTTTTAATACCAGGGCACAAGGTTGTATAACTTCCAAGGGTTCCAAGTCCAATTCACCTTTCGGTCGAAGTTTTTTATTATTTTTATTTAGTCTATGTTTAAGAAATTTCAAGTTGGATTGAATGGGCTTAAGGGAAAGGAAAGAAATAATTATGATGTATTATTACAAAAGAGTGCTTCATGTATTGCGCCTAAAATAACAAAAAAACCTAGAGAGGAAGCAGAATTGAATGCTTAATCTTCTATCGTGAATAATATCCTATATATTTACCCTTTACCCTTCCTTATACGATAGAGGCATTTCACGGTGTAGAATAACGGCTTGGCACAAGTTTTGGACGCTTTGCACATCTGCTCTTACTGTTGAAAGTAAGTATGATACCGATAGTGACCACACAGTTCTTACAGACGCGGTTCCTCCACTTTGAGGAACAACACATGACCATTTTGGTCGCAAACTAAGAAATTACGTTCGGGATTCTCACTTCCAGGCGCGAGTGTCACTTTTATCCACGGCTCTAGCAGCGTTTAAATGGATAGAATTACAGAGCCACTTCAATTCCATGATCACCGTCGGAAAAGGAAAACAAGGTTGAGAATTATTCGAACTCAGCAGATCCAAACTCCCCACAGCACAAGCCCAGAGTTTAATTTTTTATGACCTGAGATAGTCAAGAGAGAGATAAGGAGTAGAGAAAGGGGAAAATAAACCCAGGAAAGCGTCCCAATACCCATTTTTGTTCTGTTTTTTGTTTCTTCACAGACGGCGACCGCGTCTACCGCCCTTGCGGCGGGTAGAGTCGGAAGGTGTAGGGGTGACATCCTCGATACGGCCAATGCGCATACCTGACAAAGCATTAGCGATATGAGTCAAACCATGGGACAGTGGAAGTAAAGACATACCAGCACGAGCGAGGGCACGGAGGGCAGACTGGGCACCAGGGCCGGGGGTCTTGGTTCCATTACCTAAAAAACGAAACGGTTAACATTTCCATTCCCAAGAGCGTTTCCGCCAAACAGTCTTAGCTAACCTCCAGTAGCGCGAATCTTGATGTGCAAAGCAGTAACGCCAACCTCCTTGCAACGGGCCGCAACATCCTGAGCAGCCAACATAGCAGCATATGGCGAGGATTCGTCGCGATCGGCCTTAACTTTCATTCCTCCGGTGACACGAACGATGGTTTCCCGTCCACTGGAAGAAGAAAAGATCAAAGGATCAATGAAGCGTCAGCCTCTACCCCTTGTGGTATCTTTCTTCTTGTTCTGTATATATAATAATATATATACATATGCCCTCAGAATTCATGATTGATTGGTTGAGACACACCTGAGATCGGTGACATGGACGAAAGTGTCATTGAAAGAAGCGAAGATACGGGCGACACCGAAGACAAGTTCACCTATTTTCTTGCGAAAAAGGACCTGGAATTAGCCATCACCAACCCCAGCCTCCTTGCCTAATCTGATTGATTCCTCGGGGTGAAGTTTTCATGGGAAGGGAAATTGTGCACTGACCTTCACGAATTTGGGGCCCGAGAGAGATGTTTTCTTCCTTGCGTTCGACCTTCTTTCCTTTGGGAGCCATGGTGATCGTTTGGTTTGTTGGTAGTTTGGGATATTGGCGATGTCGTTGGTGCTAGTGGGGTTGCTGGATCAATTCGTTAGAGCTTGAGAGGTTGTCAAAGTTCGGAGCGAAGTGAAGTGTGGGCTGTTGAGGCGAAAAGAAGCAGTCACGGTAGAAACGGTGATCTAATCAACTGGATAAGATCTTAAATTTAGTCTACCTTTCCTCTTGGACTAGACTAGAATGGTTGACACCCGTGGATCATGCTAATACTTACACGTTTGCAGCGTAGCCTCAGGACCGGTATCCTCGTGCTAAACAGAGGAAAGCTCCGGAGGGGGTGCATAGGCTAATGGCGCGAGGAGATCCGTATTGTAACTCCCAAGCTCAGATTTACCGCAGGCAATTGGATAGTGGGTCTCAGGTTATCACAAGGTATGGCCCAGATTTCAAGCAAAATAACACGAAAAATCACGTTTTCTAAAAAAAAAAAGAGAAAGAAAAAAGAAAAAAGCCCAACTATTTTCACAAGCGAAAACAAGGGAATAAGACAAATAGACTACCGGTAACGACCTCAACTCTCATTACTTCCATAATCCTTGTCCAGGCCAGATGAACCCCAAAAGAAGAAAGAACCGGTTCCAGAAAAACATGCGATAAGATAGATTATTCGTTTCCCTCCTTTGCATGTTTGTGAACCTGCCGAAATACTGCGCCACACAGTTGTACAAAAAGGATTACATTTCCCATTCTGCTTCAGCCGTATGATGGCCCACACGGACTATTGACATTCCAAGCAGACATCTCGTCCTCATCGCCACGAGCGCTTAAAACTAGCACCCAACGTCCGTGGAAGCTTTGGCGTTCATCAACAAGGCAACGATCAAACCGTACAATCCCAAGACTTCAGCGAAAATCAGGATCAAGATCATTCCGACAAAGAGTCTCGGCTGCTGGGCAGTGCCACGGACACCAGCATCACCGACAATACCGATGGCGAATCCTGAAAACAGATTAGAAACCAAGATGGGGAGCGTACTGGTGGGTACGGGGTCTTACCTGCTGCCAAACCAGCAAGCCCAACAGAAAGACCAGCGCCAAGCTGTAAAAATCCAGTATACAGGGGGAGGATCTGATGGAGACCTGATGATACCAGGACGGAGACGACGAGACCATAAATACCAATGATACCAGCCATAATAACAGGTATAATGTCTACAATATGCGCGTTAGTGACGATGTCGTACAACGAACACTTACGCCAGCTCCCGTGCCAGAGTGTGGTCCGCACGAGCTCGAGGACAAGTTTAGACACCAGAAAGACATACTCTTGACGATCAAGTCAGGTCTCAAAACACCCATAGCAGAGATACCGACACCGGATTTCGCAGTTCCATAACTGGCACCAAAACAGGTAAAAACGATGGCGGCAGTACACCCCATGGCACCGAAAAAAGGCTATCATCGTGTTAGCACAACATGTCGCCATATTTTAAGTCTTTCGCGTCTGTTCTAGTATACGTACTGCGTAGACAGGACTAAAAAGTAACGAGAAACGTTAGCAACCGTTCCTCTTAAAACCTATAATGAACGATTTCATAGCGCAATTATCTGCCTGACCCCCATGCTTTATGTCCGGGCTACATAGTTCACCAGCCCAACACAAACTAGTTGGATGGTGGCCATGAAAGGGGCGGGCGGAGGTGGAGATATCGGGACAACGGAGAGGCTTACCAAAGTTCAGTAGTCATTGTATTGGGGGGGGGGGGTTTTTTGGGGGGGAATATGAAGAAAGTGTGGAAATTTGGAAGGTTGAATGGATGTGTGTGTAGGTGGTTGATTTTGAAGGCAAGCGATCGATGGAGGATGAGAAGATGCTTGCTTGTGTTTTCTGGGGGTTTGGTGAGTGGTGGCTGAAAGTTCGAGGACAGAAGGCAGGGCAGATGACGAAGTCCGTGTCCTCGGCAACAATATGTACAAAATATGTAGAAAAGCTCTGAATAATATTTAAATATCATCCGAGAGAACCTTTTATATTAGTTTATCTACTGATGCATACCTTTGATACATGCTATTCTCAAGGGTCATGAAAGGATGGGTTAGGGCTGGATTGTCATTTCTCAAGGAAAGAATATCACCAGAGCCGCAACTCACTTCCTGCTCTATCCTCAAAGGCTTCAACATCCACCATCCAAAATTTCACCAACCACCAACAAAATAAAGGGCGAGCACCCAAGCAAGGAACCCTTTATCTCTCATCCTCCCACTATCGCATTACTACTACACCTACTTTAGAAGTACCATTTCTTCCACTCGAATTCTAAAATGGCCGCTGTCAACCCTAAAGGTACATTCTCTCACCAACATCCATACAAGAACAACCCCTGCTAACAAACATTTGCTTATGGTGTAGCTTTTCCTCTCGCCGACGAGGCCCTCACCCAACAGATCCTCGATATCGTCCAGCAAGCATCTCACTACCGCCAATTAAAAAAGGGAGCGAACGAAGGTTTGTCAACCATACCTCTCTTGTCTCGCGGACTCTTTGGCTAAGCATTATATACAGCGACCAAAACTCTCAACAGAGGTATCTCTGAATTCATTGTACTCGCGGCCGATACCGCTCCTTTAGAGATTCTCCTCCATCTTCCCCTCCTTTGTGAGGACAAGAACGTCCCGTACGTCTTTGTGCCTTCCAAGATTGCGCTTGGACGTGCTTGTGGTGTTTCCAGGTCTGTCATCTCGGCCAGTGTCACTTCAAACGAGGCTTCGGAATTGCAGGGCCAGATCAGATCTGCCAAAGAGAAAATTGAGAGGTTACTCATCTAAGCTGCCTAGCTAGGCATGGTTCAAGTAGTATGGTTGTGACTGGATAGAGGGATTTCACCTGTATCATGTAAATTAACTTTTACCGTTCTAGTCCGATTACACTTAACCTTCAAGTAGTATTTTAATCGTGAACATTCCATATGTTGGTTTGCTGATAAGTTTCTGGATTTTCTCGCCTGCAAAACCCAACCTTATGCATAACAGCTTGTTACCTCTTGCTCGAGAACGCGCATACGCGCATACGGATTGAGCCGACAGGTGGCAACCCATAATCCATCCCACTTCAATTGGTTAACTCTCGGCACTAAAAGGTTCGAGGTTCAAACTACAGCATCACTTAAATTCGAAATTATTATGCAATGTATAACCTTACACATAGGTATAGCCTAACCCACTATGTATTGTTCTTGTTTCTATCTAAGACCAATCCATCGATCCCATCTAATGCTGAAAGCAGCCTTACATAGCAGCACCAGAGATGAAAAACCACTTGTCAATGCTAGGATCAATAGGAGCAGGAGGCAGATTGTCTCCCTGAGGGATGGGAGGAATCTTGTTTGGGTCGACATGGCCGGGAGAACTGGTAACAGTCAAATTGGCACTACAAAATTTTTATCAGTGCGAGCTTTCGAAGAAAAAAGAATCTACGGGAGGGGGCTCTACAGAGATATGCTATTAGGGTCGCTCTGGCCAGAAATGAGTTCTTCCCATGCCCCACTGCATTCGCGGATGACATCGGTGGCATATCTGGTTCCGGCATGTCAGAAAATTCTCAGAGGGGAACCGCGATGGATATTGCCCACTTTTTGTTCTTGCATTCACCAGAGAATGCAAATTGGTTCTCAGGCTTTCCATCCGGGATCTTGTAGATGCGAAACCACTCGTTGGTGGCCCTCAAGAGACCGGGAAGATGGCGCTCGACATCCTCAATATCTAAACAATAAAATTATTACCAGCCACCGTTGAATGCGGGAGTGAGACCAAACCATTGAGTTTAGGGGCCAAGGGATCATTGATATCAATGACAATAACCTTCCAATCGGTCTCCTCTTCATCCAAAAGAGCCATAACACCCAATACCTTGACCTGCTTAACCTGGCCAGTGTAACCTACAGTCTCACCAATCTCACAGACATCCAACGGATCGTTGTCACCCTTGGCCTTAGTCTCGGGATGGGTAACGTTAGGGTCCTCCCAAGTCTGGGGGAAAGCGCCATAATTCCAGAGGTATCCCTTGTGTGGGAAGCAGTTGCGGACGAATCTTATCCTTCCTTTCTTAACATCTTGCTTGATCGGGTTGAGGAGTTCCTCCTTGCAAATCTAGTCATTCAAAAAGCGTTAGAGATGCTTCCGGCAACAGCTCTTGTATATACCTCAAGCTTTCCGTTAGTCCAGCGAGGGATCTCGACAATCATATTGAGGATGGTCTTCTGCTCACTAATTAGGAGAGTTAATACCGAGCAAAAACCCCTCAATGAGACACCCCCCCCCAAAAAAAAGACGGGTACTTACTTTGCGTAGAGAGGGATATCATGGAATGGAGAAATTGGACGACCATCTTTCTCAATGAACACCCTGTGCTCTAAATCCCAAAATCCCAAAATCAGCAAAGATAACCATTTTGGAATCTAGAAGATCACCAACCCAAAGTGTTGGGCTGCCCTATTTTCCTCACGGTGTAAGACATCTTCTCAGAGGATGTGGAGAGATGTCGAGCGATCTGAGAGTAACCAAAGTTATTCGTCTGAAGCCGAATAAACTCGAGCCATTGAAGGAGGGTAAGAGATCATAAACATACTAATGCACTTCTTGACGACAGTTTGGGTAACAGAACAGAAATTGGGCGGGATGTGTGTTGTAGGGGGGTGAAGGAAGAGAGAAGTGGAGGGCATGCGGGGTAGTAGCATGGAGATAATATATACTTAACCATTAACCTAAGAAAGGACGTGTGCGAGTGGACTGAGGGATATTTTTACCTTGGCATAATAAGGGGCAGGTGCAGACGGAATTGCAATTCGGTGGCACACAAATAGCAATCTAGGTCCCAGGGGAAACCTAAAAGGTACGTATTGTTACACTCTTTGCTTTCTTTCTTGCTGTTGCTTTCTTTTTTCGTTTGTTTTCCACAGACTCTGGTTATCTTTGCTTAGTAAACCGGCTGATAAGGACTAGCCCTGGACCCCACTTCAATATTACGCAGCAGGAGAAAGTGATCAGCGACTAGAGAAGGAAATGCCACAGGTTCACGAGATGCACGAACCTTACTAGCTGGGTGCATTGTAATACAATACAGTATCTATTCTGCTCAAAGATATTACATAGGGAGGCTTTGCGCAAGGAACTCAACAGCCCCTCCCAAAAGGCGTTGGAAACAAGCTTGTCTTAAAGTCCAGTAAGGCCTAACACCAGGACTCCGTCGCACGGCTCTTGAAACGGCTTCCATACAAAAGACTCTATCATGCCGGCATATTTATTGACCAAGAAACGTTTCCGATTAGTTATCGTCATCGGCATAGGATACGGTAACATATGTACAATTGCAAGCCGCAGCAGCCTCAGGGCGTAGAAATACGCAGTATCACATCATGCACCTCCCTTCCCAACTCGTCTCCTCACCTGTCTCTTTCTGGCAATTATCCTCGCGGCCTTTGGGGCCACCTTATCATTTTTAACCTTCTTGCCAGAATCCTCCCTCACATCTTTTGCCTCTTCCTCCCTCTTCCGCTTCCCATTGCTAAATACCCTTCCTCCTCCTCGAGCCCTCGTTGCTGCTTTGTCTTTGGTAGCCAACTGCTTTCTTTTTTCTTTTGTAGATTCCAGAGGCTTAGCTTTCCCTTCGGCGACTAGCCTTGACCTTTCTCTAGCTTTCTCTTCCTTTTCCTTCCGCCTTGCCACAACCTGTGCATTCTCGATCGCGAATTCGACGATCAACCTTTTCTTCTTCTCTTCAATTGTGGGGGTTGGAACGGCTCCTTTCCCCTTCTCTTTAGCAGTTCTTGTTGCCCCCTTCCTGGTCCCCCCTTCCGTTGGCGCCGCAGTCCCGCCGACCTCACGTCCATTCAGCCAGCGTAGTCCCATAAGCGCCCAACGGTGTGAGGAATACTCAATAAACCCATAGCCTCTACTCCGGCCCGTTCCGGCCTTCTCTTCCACAACCTTTGCTTGCCGAACAATTCCCTTGCCCTGCGCCTTTCTTCGTTTTTCTGCTTCGCGATCCTCATCCCCACCACGCACCAATTCTTCTTTTGATAACTGTTTTCGTTTGCCAGCCTTGACATCTGCGGCAAACCCCACAGCAGCCTCTCTAGCAAGTTGTTTCAAGCCCTTTGCCGTAATAGATTTAGGTAGATTGCGGATAGAAAGCCGTGTGAGTGATAGATGGAGCATGGGGTTTGACTGAAGGAGGGTTTTGCGCTGCTTCAAAGACGCTTCGCGGAGAAGTCTCTCGCTATTGGAAAGTCGTTGGAATGCGGGGGAAGACGCTGGAATAGTTCCTTCTTGTATGAGAAATAGTCGACGTTTGTCACCCTGTGCTTTATCTCTTTGTGCTAGGCCAGCCTCTTGAAGCTTTGTAGCTTCGGTTTTATTCACGGCCCGCGTAAGCTGGAGAATGCGGCCGTCGATTGTGTACCTTCCGCTAGGATCATCTCCTTCGTTTTGTAGCAGAGACTTGCCCTTTGCAGCTTGTAATTGTTGACGGGGAGCATCAGCTAGACACCTATCACAGTCCTCCTTATTAAAGAAGCAGACAAAGCCGGTTGCCCGAGAGCGTTCCGTAGTATGGTCCATTACGATCCTTGCGTAGCGGACAGGACCAAAGTTCGATTCGAAATGCTTATGGAGAGTTTCGTCGTCGGTCGAAAAGGGGAGATTACGGATGAAGACAGTAAGTGATTTCTCTTCTTCCTCTGAATAAAGTTTCTTCTGTGTACTGGTTTCTTCATCTTCGCCGTCGCCAAAGTCCTCAATATCCGAACCTTCGTCGGACGATGCGTCAGACGCATTGTCCATGCTCTCAGCATCGTCATCACCAATAACACCAACCCCACCGTCCTCATCATCTTCAACCTTTACAGCCACCTCCTCATTCTCCTTTTCCTCTCCGTCCTCGCCAATATCCATATCCACAGTCCCCTTCTTCTGCTCCCATTCACCCTTCTCCACCGCCCAATCCACCGCAACGGTCCTTCCATCAATCTCCATTCCATTAGTCTTCTCAATAGCATTCTCAGCATTCTTGTATCCCTTCATGGTGACAAATGCAAACCCACTCATGGGGCCACTAGACTTATTACCCTTTCTAGGAATAATAACATCCCGAACTTTCCCATAGCTCTGAAAAATTTTGACCAGATCCTCCGGCTTCTTGACACTCCACGGCAGATTTCTGACAATCAATCTAGGCGCCCGCTTCTTGACGTCCTCCCCGTCTACCGTCTTCCCCTTCTTCACTTCTCCTTCACTAGGAGCAGTCTCGCGATGCCGCTTCTCGGCAATCTCGACCCTCAATTTCCTGCCTTCGAGGTCAGCGCCGTTAAATTGTTTGACAGCCTTTTGTGCGTCCTCGGCGTCGAGGAATGTGACGAAACCGAAACCGCGCGACTTTTTAGTAACAGGATCGGCAACAACAGTTGCATGTTTTAACGGTGCGATGAAGGAGAAGTGGGTCGATAGGGATTCTGTAGTCGTTATGTACGGGAGGGAACGGACGAAAACGGTGCGTCGCTTGAATGTATCGTCTTCAGCGTCATCCTGGGACTTTGACTTTTTCTTTTTCCTCTCAGGGATGTCTTTCCGCTCCAACTCCTCCACTTCACTATCGTTGGAGGAGTGATTGTCTCCGTTGTCGGTTTTTGCGCGTTTGCCCATTTTTAGGTTGTTGCTAAGTGAACTTTTTTTCCTCAAAAAATTGGTCATGAATCATACTGGGGGGGGGGGTGTTTTTGCCGGGTAACCTAATATTCATGGAAGGGGGCCTTTGGCAGCCACCGCCATGGAACTTCACTTTGACCCTGAAGCTCCGACCAGAAGCCGCACTAAGGCAACCTAGACAGTATGCACGATCACCGATGTAAGGAACCCTCCTTTCCTATAGGTATTCATCACCTACTTCTAGGTTTAACTTAACAAGACACATCTATAGCTCACTCCCTCCTCCAGCAACTCCCTCTCACGGTTTCCCCGTTCATTCACCTTCCCACCGCCGTAACTTTGCCATACTCATATCAGACACTCCCGTTATCCCTACCCCCACCATCTACCGCCCCTCCGCCAGGCAACCCTCAAGGCGGATATGTCGTTTCACCATCCGGAAGCTTCTCGACGACCCCCGCTGCCATAATGAGCTCTTGCCAGTCACTGATAACACATATTCAGTCTCAACAAAAGGCGAAGGAGCAGGCAATAAAGGATTGGGAGAAAAGTATCGAGGATAGAGAGCTGATGGAGAAAAGAAGAGTTGCCCCCGGCTATCTAGACACCGAACTACGGATATTGGAACCTACGAGATCCACTCCCGCCCCTGCTCCGATTCCGGCTCCCGCGGCCCCCGCGGCCGCTCCCCCGGTTCAAGCTGGTGCTAGTGGTGGAGGGGAGGAGCTTGATAGGGTTTTTGGTAGATTAGGGGTTCAATGAATCGCTATCGCAAGAGTATACTTTTAGCCTCTAACACCCTACCATGATAGTGTCGTTGAAAGAAAGTAAGGTGATTGTCGTTAAACTACAGGCTTGAGAGCAAACATCGGGGAGTAGGCCCGCAATGTCATTTATATACATCAAATACCAATAGAACTATCTCTCAATAAAATAGACCTCCATTGTAGGCATCCTGCTTAGTTTTGAGTAGGTTCGGGAAGACGCACATGGTAGTCTATATCATATCCCATAATTAGTTAAAAAGGTCCCACAACTACTGAAATATAAGCTATTCATACCTGAAGCACAAGATATGTATCTAACCCATGGCAAGCTAGGGTACTGCAACTTGGGCTCAATGATCTTAAGATACCGGACCTGAATACCTGACGTAGTGAAGTAAGGAATTTCAAACTTCACGCTGATAGGTCTCTTCTTCCTTTCAGGCTCAGCTTCTTTGACACTAGGTAAACCTAGCTCAGCTCTCATCAGAAACTCCTTTCCGCCTCCAAACTGCTTGATCTTCCAAACAATCGCTGACTTCTCAGGCGCGTAGTGTACGGTTCCAATGTTTGTTCTGAATCGAGGCGAGTCTGCATCGTCAGGGACTGGAACAATGATTTCTACGTTGTTTGCAGTAGAGCGTCGCTTGAATTGCGCTTTGGCCTTTGGACCTTTAATTACCAATCCAAACCGTAATGAAGAGCCCATCACATACCTTGAGCATATATTCGATCCTCGACCCAGAGTGGCTCTCAACCATGCACTCTACCCAGATCAAGGGCTTGACCTGAGTATTCAACCGGTAACTCATCAATTCAAACTCGCCATCAGGCGGAATGAAGCTGATTGTTCTATCGTTTTCAAACCGCGACAACCGCACACATTGATGAAATTTGACGTCCTCCATCTCGATAGCCTTCCCTCTCGTGGTTCTACCGGTACTCTCAAACATGACCTTATCGTTGAGACCCAGCCTCAGCTCTGGCATGCCGGAGAGATAACACTTCATCTTGATAGCGCCAAGAATCTCAGATCGCAAGACGTTTCCATTGCTGTTAACGAGAAGATTAAGCGATTCAATGACGTCCAGGAAGACTTCGTTTTTGCGATAGCGGATACCCTCGGATCTCCAACTAACGGCGTTTGTGACGGCTATAGGTGGGCGGGCTTGAATCTCGAGCTTGTGGGATTCTTGGGTAATGTATCTACAACAGTTAGCAAGAGAAAAATCCTCGCAACTTAGTCTCCAGTGGAGGCGAACTCTTGAAGAATCTTAGTCTCTGTAGTCTGTGGGTACCCAAAGTCCATCATCTCGTCGAGAAGCTCGTAGATAATAACAAAGTTGTCCCGAATACTCTCCTCCTCAAGCTCCTTGAAGTATTCCGTGAATACTTCCACTATTCGGTGGAGGAATAGCAAGATCTCAGTGGCATTAGAGTTTCGTTTTGTAAGAGCAAGTACATAGAGGTTATTGTGTCGGATATAGAGATACTAATTTAATTTATCTTTTCATTCAGCTGTGAAATGGTAGAGCAGGTAGGAGACCTGAGGCAAACCAACGTTAATACCTTCATGCGAGAAGCACGGCGGGACGGCCGAACTCTCCTCCTCGGCTTCGAGTAAAAGAATAGGAAACTTCTCGACCGCTGACATCGGGATGTCCCCTCGATAGTTGCGGGCCAGTAATGTCTTAACAGTAGATGGGTCAGCTTTCGGGAAAACGGTTCCTCCGCTATCTGGTAATAGAGCCCACCTTGCCCTTGAGATCAAGGAAAAAAACTGCCGAAGCCATTGTAAGGATGTAATTGGCGTCTTATTATCGGTATTCTGTTACCGCGCTAAAGCAGGCGTTGGTGAAGTTATCAACAAGGAAACTTTTCGGTGGTGGGGGGGGCAAGGTGGCAAGAGGTAGACCCTGATACAGCATTTACCACATCAGCTCAAACGGGAGGTACATGTGGCTCAGCTCATCAACGCAGGGACGCGTGACTAGCCACACCCCTTTCAATCTTGGCACAGGCTTGTTTAGGAAAGCATTTTGAGAACCCTATGGTCACAAGTTTCCTGCGAGCCAGATCATTTCCATCATCCTTGTTCGAAACCATTCTACTATTATATGTTGTATATCTCTCCAAACTACACAAGAACAACGTAGGCACTCTGTCACACTAAGGGGAAGTTCTGTCCCACACTAAGGACAAAACTGCGCTTACATGTTATCCTCACTCCAAATCTTCCGGATAGCTCTAAAACGACTAAATGTTGGGAGGGGCGAACCGATCTAAGAAGAATATTCTTGAAGGATAGGTTAAAGATCTTACCCCTCTGTATGATAAAGCCGCCAGGTGCTAGAGTGCCCAGAGTCAGCGATGATATCCAACCACTTAGCTAGTAACTGCCATCAAGGGTTATTTGTAGCGTTGTACGCTATCACAGACTCTTATGCGGCGAGGAAACACCAAAAGAACACCAACACTTTATTGAAATACCTAACGTCATGACTATTCCTTATCAGCATAATACGGAGCCACCTACCCCATACTAAGCCATCCTATCTTAGGGGTGTTTAGAACAGCGTGATAGAGGCCTAAATCATGATTTAAGACACTCATGGTGTTTGGCTTGGCAGTGTTTCCAAATCGTGACAAGGGAATTGCGTTCGGCAGAGGGCAGCTTGCAAATCGCGACCGCAAATCACTTCTATCTCAAACCAGGGCAAGCCAAATACCCTCTCAATTATCTTCACCCTATGGTGCTCTATGACAGTCTTCTAGGCTCCATACTACTGGTAGTAGGCTAGAGACAAAAAATCACAGGTATGATAGAATGGCTATGGCGTAATAACCCAAACAAGCATACTTCGCACTTTCCATTTAGTACATTCTAGAGTTAAAAAAATTCAGAGATTGATACTAGGGTCCAATTTTTTTTTCTTTGGGCACCTCCCCGAGTGCCCACAGGATAATCAAAGAATTGTTGGCTGCTTGGGCATGCAATATTGTAAAGTTGCGGTGCAAAACAGCACCAAGCCTTGGTGTTTCCCATCCAAAATAGTCAGAAATTTCGCCAAGACTAATGTACCAACTGTAGCTCTCTTAACAATTCCTTAGCCAATTTAGATACAGAGTTCTCAGGGCTGGAAAGTATGATAGAGTTCAGAGAATAGTTTCATGTCCAGATCAAGATTTGGTTTGGACCACTTTGCTATTAACTATAGATCGGTAGCTGGAAGGATGTGAAATATGGCTGTTTCCGGCGGAAAGCCCTAGGCTACAGGTGATTTTTGTCGCTCGCCACTTGTGAGTAGCCTCTCAAGCTGGTGAAAATATCCCGGTTACCCGGCCTACATTAACCAAGTGTGACGCTTTTCCAAGTGATTGGGCAGGGCAAACCCTCTTAGCCCGACACATCCCACACTGCAACCCACTTTCTCAGAAAGTTCACAATTTCCCCACCACCGATAAAGTACAACGTCCACAACCAACGACGACAGCAATCAACAGCCGGTCTAACATCTCCCACCATGGCGTAAGTCCTCTCCGTATCTTTTCCGCTAGTGGAAAATCCGGCTGCAATCAAAGGTGATAGTTGGGTTTTTATGACAGAAGCTGATATCCCGAATATAGATCTGCTCAATCTCAAACAATCTCCAAGCGCCGCAAGTTCGTCGCCGACGGTGTTTTCTATGCCGAGTTGAACGAGTTCTTCACTCGCGAATTGGCTGAAGAGGGTTATTCCGGCGTTGAAGTCCGCGTCACCCCTACCGTCACCGATATCAGTACGTCTTACCTTCAATCCAAGCTCAACGGAGCTAGGAAAAGCAGGCTTAGGGATACTCTACCAATATTAACTCTCTTCTAGTTATTCGTGCTACCCACACCCAGGAAGTTCTTGGAGAGCAGGGTCGCCGCATTCGCGAACTCACATCGCTTATCCAAAAGCGTTTCAAGTTCCCCGAGAACTCTGTTTCCCTATATGCCGCCAAGGTCCAGAACCGCGGTCTTTGTGCTGTTGCCCAGTGTGAATCCCTCCGGTACAAACTCCTTAACGGTCTCGCTGTTCGCAGAGCTTGCTATGGTGTTTTGAGGTTTATCATGGAGTCTGGCGCCAAGGGCTGTGAGGTTGTTGTTTCTGGAAAGCTTAGAGCTGCTAGAGCTAAGAGCATGAAGTTCACTGTGAGTCCACTCTCACACACCGCTAGAACCAATATAGGCGTTTTATTGTGTAACCTAGAGCCTGACAAAACCTTCGCCGACAGGATGGATTCATGATTCACTCTGGTCAGCCCGCCCGCGACTTCATTGATTCTGCTACTCGCCACGTTCTTCTCCGGCAGGGTGTCCTTGGTATCAAGGTCAAGATCATGCGTGGAAGTGACCCCGATGGAAAGAGTGGACCCCAAAAGTCACTTCCTGACACCGTTACCGTTATCGAGCCCAAAGAGGAGGCACCGATTGGGCAACCCTCATCGCAAGACTACGTAGGTTTTCCCAGGCACCCGGATCAATTTGTACAACCAAAATCTAACCATTTTATGCGTCTCTATAGGGCCCTAAGGCCGAGGCTGCGCGCGCGGCCGCCACCCAGGCACAGGAAACTGTTGTCGCTGAGCAAACTGTTGTCGCTGAGCAAACTATTGTTGAAACGGCCGCTGAGGAGGTTCCTGAATATGTCCCTCCCGCCCCTGTTGAGGATCAGGGTGGGTGGTAAATCAGGGATCAACGAAAATAATTTCAGTTAAATAAATTTCTCGTTTCTCTCGCCATCTGAGACTACTCAGGGTCAAGTCGTTCTTCAAAAATTGCTTTTAAATGGGTGTTTCTGGGGTGGGAATGTTCTTTGTTTGTGAAATATAAAGCAGCAAAAAACGGTCCACAAGTCCGGTACAAATCTTGAAATTCAAGTTGTAAATAAGTGAAATCGATCGTCCCATACCCGCAGGCCATCTCATATCATGAACTATCACTCGAAATTGGCTGACTGCCGACTGCCGAGCTAAAGGCTTGGCCCCAACAGCTAAACCGGTGTCTCAACGTGTCCTCGGGGAACAAACACGAGCAGCCGTTATGAGAGAAATCGCCGAATATTTTGTCCATGAACCAAACTTATCCCTCCACTCTTCTAACTACCTATGCTTACCGACTCTCTACATAAAGCTACTAGGAAATGACGCAAAAAATCACCACTGGGTGGTTCATCTCCCTCTTCACCATTGTCGGCGCATGTCTCGGGTTGATTTGGACTGTGTTCGTTGGCGATGGTGAACCCCTGATCGCATCTCTAGGCTTCAGCGGCATCGCATTTTCAGCTTCGTACTGTCTAATTGTCTGGCTTGGTGATTCCTTCAAGAGTGTTGGGTTGAAGGGGAAAGATATCTCAAAAGCGGACCGGAGAGAGCTGTATGGCCCCTCCATGCTACGGGCTGGGAGGTGGACTTTGCTAAGATTCTTGAGAACAGGCCGGAGACTATGGGTGCTGTTTGCGCAGTCGTTTACCTCATGTGCATGATCGTATTCTTGCCATTCGCTTTTTACGAATATTTTGTCACCTTGACGAGTGGTGGTGGGAATAGGGATGCTACGGTTGAGGGAGTGGAGACTGGGAGATTATTACATAGGTTTCCTCACAATAAGGTTACTTTACTTTGCCCAAGTGTTAGGGGTTGTTTCTGACATACTTGGACTGGTAGTTGGGCGAATATCTTTCAGCAATTCTTTCTCTCCAGAGCATGGTGATATTAGGGGTCGCCGACGACCTTTTCGACATTCGGTGGCGCCATAAGCTCTTTCTTCCGGTCATCGCCGCAATTCCAATGTTAATGGTTTACTACGTAGATTTCGGCGTCACCAATATTGTTGTTCCTACTAGCCTCCAGGAGTACCTAGGAGCAGCTCTCCTAGATCTCTCCTGGGGATACTATCTTTACATGGCGGCTATAGCTATCTTCTGCCCGAATTCCATCAACATCTTGGCCGGTATTAACGGGATTGAGGTTTCCCAATCTATTGTAATTGGATCTTTCATCGCTATCAACGATTTGTTTTACATCTCCGTCGAGGGTCATCCAGCTACAGATTCACATCTATTCTCGCTCTATTTCCTCTTGCCATTCATAGGTGTTTCTTTGGCCCTGTGGTGGCACAACTGGTACCCTTCCAAAGTATTCGTGGGCGATACCTACTGTTACTTCGCCGGAATGACGTTCGCGGTGGTTGGCATCCTGGGTCACTTTTCCAAGACACTCCTACTCCTATTCATCCCACAGGTCTTCAATTTCATATACTCTGCTCCGCAATTATTCCGGCTCGTGCCTTGCCCCCGCCACCGTCTACCGAGGTTCAACGCAAGGTCAGGCTTGATGGAGCCCTCTCGGGCACCATTTACAAAACCACCCAAGTGGTACACTGCTTTCATTCTGAATATACTGGAGAAGTTACGGTTGGTCCAGGTTTGGAGGAACAAGGAAGGTGTGATCATGGAGTGCTCGAATCTCACTTTGATCAACCTCTGGATCATAACGTTTGGCCCCATGAGAGAAGATAAAGCTACGATGGGACTCATGGGGTTGCAAATCGCCTGCTCGATAATTGGCCTCTTGGTCAGGCATAAAGCTGCATTATTAGTATTTCCTCATGATAATTTAAGTATATGATCAGTTATAATAGGTGGGGTTTTTCTTTCTTTCATGTGTTTGTATTATTTGTGTTCTTTTCTTCTTCTTTAGAGTTAGTGTATACCTCTGGGTTTTAGACAGGGAATATAATGGGGCCTCCCAAGCGAGCCAAAAAAAATGTAGAAGGTCCGTACGTCACGCATTCCCTTATATCAAACAATTATTTTCTATCTATTCCCCCTCCCGTACGCCGGACGAGACAAGTTGGTTGCCATACATGGCCCATAGCCATATACAAGAACAAAAGACCCCATAGGGACAATATCCATCTCATGTCAGACGTCTCTTTTCCGTGTCCCGACCCCCCTCCCAGACTCCCCCGAAGAAATTCCCGGCTGTCCACAATCACTTTAATTCTTCTTCTTTCCCTGTCCAGCAGCAGCCTTCGCCTTAGCAGCCTTCTTCCTGCCACTCCGGATCATAACCACGCTCAAGAAACTCCCCACGACCGCAATCCCGATCAGAATCAAAATGACCGGAATCCGGATCGCCCACACGCGCGGTGGGAATAGGTCATGGAGTGGGTGGCCGTCGTCTACGAAAGGCTATCCCAAAAGCATTAGCGGAAAAGGGAGCAGAGTGGGGGAGCGAGAAGGGAGTAGAATACCATAAACAGGGTCCAGATACTATAGTAGAGGAACACGATGGATGCGACCATTAGCATCATGACACCTGTGAGCTTTGCAAGCTGGATTTTCGCCTCATGTTAGGGCTGTAATTTCGAGGGGAGGGGAGCTAGGACAGACCATGGTTCTTGGAAACCGGAACAAAGGAATGGAAGGGTTTGGTGTTTTTTATTTTTCTTGGGAGGGAGGTTTCCTTGTGAAAGAAAGGAGCGGAGTTGTGGTTTTTGGTGACTGACGGTTCTGTTGGAAGCTGGAGCACGCTCTTCTGTCAGGGGCTGCGGCTCTGGGGGCTAGAATACCTGGCCTTTTGTTACTTGGCAGTCATGTGGTCTCACTCGGCTTCATTGATAAAAATATTTGGAGTTCTGAATACTGCGGTGGAAATAGTCTTTCCGGAATGCTTAAATTCGTGCCGGGAATTGATCACCCCAAGCTTCATATAGATTTCACCGCCTCTGCAGCAGCTTCATTTCTCGCTGCAGGGAGGGTCAGTAGGGCCAGATAACCCTAACCCATTGCTCAAACGCGACTTCAATTAATTTACGCGACGGCGCGTCGTCCACGAATTTCCTGGAAGAATTGTCACTCAATTCCACTTTTCCACCCCTCTCGCCCCACTACAGGCCTGCGATACCCTCATAGAGTGAACCCGACATGTTCCGGCAAGAGCCAGTGAAACGTGTGCGAGCGATCGACGCCAAAAAACATTGGTCTGGGGTAGACTTTAAGCAATTATTCTACCCGCACCGTCTGAACTTCTACAATACCCCCCCCACGACAGAAATTACTCTAGATGAGTTTGAGCAATGGGCTATTGACAGGTTGAGAGGTAAGTCACTTTCTACCTGAACTTCCCCTTATAATTTAGCAACCCAGCCAGTATGGTGGAAGACTGACTTACGTGGGATCATATAGTCCTTGGAGAAATCGAATCTTGCCTCTACCGAAATATGACCCCAGCAGAGCTCGATGCTGCCACGAAAAATCTCCGTCAGCAGCTTCTCCCACTCTCAGCGAACTCCGCACAGGGGGATTCCAAGCCCCAGGACGGCAAACCCTCAAAAAACCAGGAACAGCGACGGAAAGACCACTACTCACATTACATCCTCCGATTAGCGTTCGCACGGTCTGAAGACCTACGGAAGAGGTTCCTGGCAGCAGAGACGATCCTTTTTAAGTTGCGGTATAACAGCGATGATGGTCAAGAGCGGCGGGCGTTTATTGAGAGCTTGGGATTTGATTGGGAATTTTTGTCAGCTGAGGAGAAAGCGGGGATGCGGGGGGACTTGCTTGCAGGAGCGGGGACGAAGAGTAATGAAGCTGATGCAGTTTTTGAGGCTGGGTTTTTCAAGGTTGATTGGGAGAGGGTGTGTGATCTTGTTGACCAGAGGAAAGTGCTTTTGCGTGGGGGGAAGGCATATGTACCGGAGTCGCTGCAGTTATCATTACTGGTTGCGGAGTTCACAGCGAGGTTACAGAAGGCGCTTGAGGTATGTTTACTTCTTCCTACTCTAAGTTCTTTTCCTGCTATGTAAGAAATAGATCACTGACGACATCAATACAGCTCACCGCCCGAGCCCTCCCAAGGCTTGACGAAGATGACCGTCTCATCCCCATCCTAGACCACCTCTCCCGCGGCTTCGCAGCACCAGAATACAACGCCAGCATGACTGCCACAACTCTCAACGGTGCTAGCTTAACTGCAGCCGTAGTCGACGATCTAGTCCAGTACTTTCCCATGTGCATGCGACAACTGCACACCACCCTCCGCCGAGAAAAGAAGCTCCTGCACAACGGCCGTCTCCAATACGGCCTCTTCCTAAAAGGCGTAGGCCTAAGTGTCGATGAGGCCATCATCTTCTGGCGCAAATCTTTCTCCCTCATAGACGATGACGAGTTCCAGAAAAAATACCGGTACAACGTCCGCCACGCCTACGGTCTCGAGGGCACACGAAGGAACTACAAGCCCTTGTCCTGTCAGCAGATCCTAATGGAGAGACGCCCAGCCGCGAATCAAGTCCATGGATGCCCTTACCGGGAGATGGCGATCGACAATCTAGTCGTAGGACTGGGCACTATGGGCATCAGCGATAAGGATGTTATCAGGCACGTCCGCGAAGATGTCGAAGCCCAGAAGTTCCATGTTGCCTGCAGCCGCGTGTTCGAACACACACATGCCAAGGAGCTCAAGCGGGAGAAGGAAGCTAGCGGCATGTCGGTGGGGCTTACGGAGAATATTATTCATCCGAATGAATACTTTACTCGCAGTTTTATGCTTAAGAATCCTGGGAGTATGGAGGGCACTACCACCGTGCCCGCCCCCGATGCTGGTGGCGGGAATGGGCAAAGTATGGAGACGGACTGATTGATTGATTGATTGGTTAATATAGGTTTTTTTTTCATTCCTTTCTTTCCTCCTTCGACCATTACCATATTGTTATATTATGACACTTATATTCTCGCTGTTCCTTACCATGTTATACACACCGGTATAGTACTGGTTCATGTAGTTTCTCCATCTCAAACCTACACATCACATCGCATCACTCAACAACCCCCCCTTAAAAGTAAAAATAAAAAGATAAAAAGTGCACTTCCCCCCCTTCCCCCCCTTCCCCCCCTTCCCCCTTTTTCCCACAAATTCTCACAAATAATCACTCACTCACTCGTCGAAACTCCAACTTCCTCCCCCCCGGTTCCAAAGCCCCTCCAATCCGAGTGATCACTCGTGAATATCGGGAGACGATGAGCGGGTCCGTTCTTCGATCGGGGGTGATTCATTCATTGCCGTTGTGATAGAATATAATTTGCACGGCATGCCATTATGCTGCACACGCTTTTTGCGTTTGTTGGACTGACTGACTGGGACGGGGCGGGATGAGATGTGTACGGTACTAGTACAAGTCCCGGTACAGTACTCGAGTTCAGCACGAGTGCTCCTGTCCGGAAAAATAGGGGGGTCGCCTTAAGTTATATCTCGAGTACCGTACCGGTATTGGTGCTCGGATAGCGTATGCACACAGATTTATTTATTTGTTTACCATGTGTTTTTGTTTAATCCTTGTTTTTTTTGGGTTCCTTCTGGTTCTGGGACGGTCGGTCGGTCTGCGAACCGTGCCGGGATAGGGTTGTGGTGGACAAGGGAGGTACAAGTAAGGTGGTGCGTGATGCAAACTGTATGGCCGTTTTTTCTTTTTTCTTTTTTTTTTTCCTCGCGCGATCGAGGGGTTCCTGTGTGGTATGGTGGTGTGGGCGTTTCCCGTTCTGTGAGTTACCGGTCGGAACTTTGCGATTGATTGATTGATTGATTGACGGCCGGCGCGAGGGTTCTATTTACTCGAGTAGGTTTCTGGGTGACACAGGGTCTCAACCGGGTATTATAGGTGGGCTTTTATGCATTAATAATAGAACTACACTTCAGGCACAGATTGCTCTCAGCATTATGTTTGGGCGTCACAGGGGTTTCCTATCGTCCAGTGAAAGGGGAGATCGATTCGATGGAGAAATTATGTTTAGATATCTAATGCATGTAATTCGACGACGGATCTTAGGTCAGGTTATGGACATTTGCGCTCTCCCTCGTGTATGTGGCAAAGAAAGGAAATATAACAATGAGACTAAGGAACCCTCCAAATGCCAGAAGAATTTACCGGTGGCAAGTTCCCCAGTCAACCTGGCACCAATTGCTGATTTTTTTGTTAGCGAGATTCATTTGAAAGCGGAAAGCGGAGAGAAACTTACGCAGCGCCGCAGAAGTCGGTCCCAGTTCCACAGAAGTTGGCTAATTGATCATTAGTATCGTGTGTACCGGCAGTGGTAAGGGTGTTGAAAAATACTTACATCCGGAACAACACAAGCTACCCCCACACTTCTTGTTCACGATGGGGCCACAGTTCTCCGCAGCAGTAGCTGTACCGTGCGGTGCTGGGGGAGGAGCTGGAACCGGGCGCTGGTCACAAACACCATAGCCAGGCTGGCAGCCGGCACCACAGTAGTCGGATTGAGCTTGCTCCTATATCGAATTTACTATTAGCTCCGCACATATACTAGATGTAGGGCAGCTCTATCTTACCCCATTCTTAGGCCCACAGTGACCATTGCGAGACTATTCCAGGAAAGTTATCAGCGAGTGAGACGCTATGAGGGCAAACAAACATGAGCGTACACAGCAACGGTAATAAAATCCTCCAGAACCGGCACCGGGGCACGAAACACCACCAGAGCCCGCACCACAAATATCGATCGACGGGACGGTAGAAGGAAAGGATCCAGCGGCCGTGGTAGTTGCGGTACTCTTAGTTGTTGTGGTACCACCACCACCGGTACCCTAATTTTTCAAGATTCCATTAGAAGAGTTTAGAGATATTAGAGGCATAAAGATTCCTTACAGCACACGAGGAACCAGCACCACTATATGCCTTTTGGCAATTAGTGGGATTACAATGGGCGGCAGTCGTATCACACCTAAACGTTTTGTTTAGCAATCATAGAAGAAAAAAAGCGGGGTAGGCGGTGAGAGGGGTGAAGGGAAAGGTCAATTGTTAAGAACGAGAAAACAAACCATCCGTATTGACTGCAGCACTTGCCGGCAGCACAGATCTGACCCCCGTAGCTGGGACCGCAGTTTTGAGCGAAGGCGGCGGTCGCTAGACCCAATACGAGGAAGAGCGAAAGACGAGTCATGATGAAGAGGCCTAGAATTGAGCGGAAATGATGGGTTTGTGAGGGGTAGGAAGGTATGAGAGGAAGTGGTGAGGTGAAGAGGTGGGAAGGAGTAAAAAATGGAGGGAGGAAGAGGAGTCTAAATAGCAGTACGTACTCAGCGTGATGGCTAGCAATACAGAGTTTAAAGGGCTATCATTGGGGTACGATCATGGCTTGATCTTGGCCAGCTGAAAACTGCGGCTTGGCTTCACTGCTCGTACTGTGCGGTACTGGTACTGGGGCCTTTAGCTAAAGGAGTTTTTTTTTACACATGGAGAAGAAAACAGCAGCCCGGATGCTTGAGGGAATTGGAATTGAGGGAATCCTGGTGCAAGACACAAACTTGTATCACAACTTTGGGGAGTCTAGCTTTTTGGTCCAGAAGAACGCAAATTTTGGGTATCTGGGCTGAAAAACTACTCCTTTGTTGGCCCCTGCCATCTACTCGAGTAGTCCACGATGGCTGGGCAGCTTACAGACCTTGATCCCCCCTCTGGCTTTCAACCAATACTTGGCACCTCGATTTGTGGATCCTGTACGAATATTGGCGCAATTCAATAATCTCCACAATTGTCTTTTATCAGCAGAAAATTCTCTCATGTCTAGAACAGAAGACACTCTCCACAAGATCTTGGCTATAGACTGAACTCTGAGGTACCTATCCTCTACATTTCTAGTACTGTCCTCGCATAAGTGTCTGGAAGTAAGGCAATCGTCACACAACAGCCCAACCAGGGAAAAAAAGCCTCGTCTTATTTTCAAATGCTTTACGATAGAGACAAGCGGTGTGTGGTAGGATAGGGCTTCTCGCCTATAATATCCGCTAGTAGCGATTGGTTTCTCGCCTTACGATCCAATACCGGTATCCCCTAATCCCCCTAGAGCTGCCCTTACTCTCTGTTCCTTGGTTTAAGAGACTCGCTTTGGTTGTCACGAAGAGTCTAGTTGTCTCAAAGCGGCAGATCTAGACACAAAAGGCAACTCTCGGGTCTACTCGTACAACTTTTAACAGACACGAATCGAGGCACCCCTATGACAATCCCCGAAAAGCATCTGCACTGGTGGTTGGGGGTGAGCCCCCAGAGAGGTTGCGTCCCATTACCAGATCTATTGCAAGCCATACGGTACAATCCGCGCACAATCGAGTTACTGGTTACTGGTACAGTAGGGTTTGTGTCCGTGGAGCGGGGCACTCGAGTGGGGGGGTTAATCCGTGGACACCGTAGTATTGGTCAAACTGGGGTAGATACCGCCTTTCTGGCAAATAAAAATATAGTAAGTGAAGCCTTCACGAGATTTCTTCACTTTTGCTACTGGTACTGTACCAATACCCTTTGGCTGCATATTAGAAACGACCATTCCAAATGTCCACCGCCTAGCCCCGGCATCCGAGTACTTGTGATGTCGGACCTTTTTTAAGAAGGGTTGCTGTTGCATATCGCAGGGATTTGGCCATTTTTCCTCTTCCATCTGGATGGTACCGTGTCCTGGCTGTTATTTTTGGTGATTGCGAGGGCAAGATGAACAAACCACCGAGAGATGTCCAGGAGGGCAGGATTTCTCCTTTCACTCGCTCAGTGCAAAAGTTGCTGGAAATGTGGAGATTAGGCTTGGCACTTTTCAGCATGCGCCCGGCCCAATCTAGCGCCAAGCCAAGTTCCACATATCTAGAAACTTTTGCAACGAGCAAGTAACGGGTGGATTCCAAACTCTCTATTGAACGCCATCCTAGATGCCGACTTGTTCTTCCGACGCTCACCTTCCAACGCCAGTTTTGCCAAGGTACATGTTACGGGGATGAGGGGCGAGAACGCTGTTTGATGGCTGACAACAGAGGGACAGTTGGTCATATTGTATGACTTGGGAAACCAAACTTTGTGCGCCATCCACGAATGTTTCGGGTATCATGAGGGTTCCAATGTTTTTTTTTTTTAATTTTATTCTGCGAGTATCCGGATATAGAGAAAACAGCCTGGCGCCAAGAGAGATTATTATCCGGTATAGTCAACACAGTCAATGGCCCCCAGGAGCCCCCTTTGCGGGAAAGGAAGCTCTCAGATACGGTATAGCCATCTAGTTTGGCGCTAAGAGACTTTCTCTATACTCGAGTACTCGAGTATCCGAATACTTTATGAATTGGTGGGTATACATCGACTAGATGCGGGAGTAGCTGTCGTATATTGCCAACATATACCGGTACCGCAATTATGGGAATCTGGTCAGGTACCGTAAGGATTCGTGTCTCTGTCAGACATATCATATCTGCTTTTAGAAACAAAACACTTCGAGAAGGAAAACGTCTATTTGACACGGATTGGAGCTATGTTTTTCTTAGGCCACCAGCACAAGAGCTATAACCCTAACCTGACGGCATGGGTGCTCCTTCCTGCATTGATTTTTGTCGGATTGTGTGGTTCGGAAGCTGCGCTGGGCTGAGTGGCCGGAAAAGAAAAGAAGATTCGGCAAAATTTTTGGCACCGGGACGTACGAGTACAGTATGATACAACACGCTTCGGATCGAACCGTAAACATTATTTCGTCCCGGAGTTCGGTCGGTGCTATGGTAACACTCGATCGTGTTACCTATGCTGATCTGGTGATACAAGCACAAGTCCATCCTATATTATTAGCCTCTTACGTCTACTGTACGTTGAATCTTCGGAACTTCTAATACCGGTAGTTCATATGCCTTTCTTTAGTCTTCGTGAGTTTCATCCCTTTACGGTAAGTATCTTACATTATTATACTCGAGTACTAGTATCTGATGAAGCACGTCCGGTATTGAGTCGTTCACGGCCTTTGCACTGCAAAGAGACAATAGACACGGTTCCGTACATGTACTCGAGTACTTGGAAGTCTGTGATATTACCCCTTCAGAACTGTTCTATTAGCACTACACCGGTTAGGAAGTATCTGCATGGTACAACAGCTCATACTTGATGTACTTTCCCCATGAAAGGAGAGGTTTTTATAGTCTGATTTCTTGACCTGGTACCTACCGGACTAGGGGGTGTGGTATACCGGTGTTTTGGTCGGCAACTTGAAAGTCTTCGTGATTGAAAAATCCAACAGTAGGCTGTTGGTATGGAGAACTTCGAACCTCCCTTCCGGTGTTGTGGTAACTGCGCCAGTGTGAACTAGGGGGTTTTCTGAGATATGGTAGGGTTTTACACAATTTCCTGTTTGGTAGGTAACTTAGCAGATAGCTTGGTGCGTGGAGATTACTGTATGAAGTGCACAAGAAGGTTTTCTTAGGTGGGCAAGGTAAATTTACAAGTATGATATCATACCTAGGGAGCCGTTCTCGCATAGGGCAGGGGACTCTCGTATGGTTAACTGCCCTTGTCTCCTACAAAAACATCTCTCTAGGCACTTGAGCTCACAACTGCTCCTCGGCAACAATTCGAATAGGTAGCAGCTCTTTTCTCTCATGATGGGCTTAGCTTTACCTGCTTCTTCTGTGGAAGTTGTGTTACACTGTGTTTGGTCAAGTCAATTTTCCTGCTTTCTATTTTCCGATATGTCGCACAGGACACAGAGTATCTTTCACACTAATGCGCGGCGTGGCGAAAAAGCCCGCCACCTCACCCACGAGGTCCCGAGGATACCGTACCTTTCACACTGGCACTGAGCTCGAATGATTGGTACTTATGCAGGGCGTTGGGGTCGCCTTTGCTGGCCAAGCCTGTCTCTCTTCCTCATTTTTGTCTTCAGCTGGGGCTGAGGTGGTTAGTTTTCGCGGTGTTTTGGAGCCCCTGTGCGAGAGGGAGAATCTTGGACGTACCGTATTGAACTATTGGCACAAGTGCCTTAACCCAGGAGACGTTCTTCCTGCCCGACAGGGATTATGATTCTAGTTAACTATCCCTGTCTTTACACTTGTACGAAAACGTCGTCCGAGATACTTGCACTAGCGGGAAGTTCCTGCAGTAACCAGTGCTGTTGTAGCGAAAGTGCGTCACTAAGGGGGATCCAGCGCAAGAAGGGGGAAAAAGAAGAAAAAAATGCCACGCGAGAGTCTATCACATCGTTTAGTTATGGTTCAGGGAGGCTACTGGAGAGTTGGGACCACTTTTCTGACGGAAAGTGTGACAGTTTTGGATGTAACCATTCCAGTAATGCTCAGACTTAGTGGTATAATAGCTATTAATGATGACCAGGTGTATATCTTAATATGTTAAAAATGTGATTCCCATATTTGTCGTAAACTCTATTTTAATCGATTCAACCTTATTGTTTAACAGGTTATATTTAGGGAAGTATATTTTCAATATGTATATAACGTGTCTAGAGGCCCTAAGCCTGCATACCAAGTAATGGGTAGCGTCGAAGGCTGTCACACTTCTTGCGGTCCCAACTCCTGGTCGTTCGGAAGCGTGGTCCAAGTACGCTCAGTCAAGATCAGTCAGCGCCAACTCAGCTGCAGCTATGATACTTGTATCTCAGGTGATGGGTTTGGGGTTTTCGAGGGTTCATCATTTTGCCCACAATGAGCGAGATTCTACTCCATTTTGCACATCACTGCTAGATTGTTAGAGGGGCGGTAAACATTCGACTTGGATGAATGGTGCTTGTATTATAGTTGTGGAGAAATTTTATCGCATGTAATGTAATAATTGGGGAGGCAAATTTGTGCGGAGATGATGTACGATCTTGGCGACAAAATTCGTGCCCCCCCCGTTTTACACCAAAAATGGCTGATTTTGGACACCCATAACTCATCCCAAAACTGCGTAGATTTAATAAGACCAAAATATAGTGTAGGCAATTGTCGAAACTACCTAGGTAAAAATTATGAGAATTTTCCCATTCTCTCACAAGGATTGAGAGTTTAGGATTGTCATTGGATGCAGTTTCAATGTATGATACCTTTTGTATGGGACTCGGACTCTCATACAAAATCAGGGGTACTTTTTGCCCACCATCATTATTTCTGGTATTGCACCCAGGGCATTAAATAGCCGAGCTTGTCACATATAAATGATAATGTCTGGATGAATCTAAGACCCTGGAGGATTTTGACATTATTTTGTAAAGCAACTGGCTGTGGTTTTATGAGGTGAAAATGCCTATTTTGGTGTAAAGTGGGGGGGGGGGGCTAAGGATTTTGTCACCAATCTCGTACTCGGGTGGGGAACTAGGTGATCGGGGGAGAGAGATTGGCGAGATTATGCGAGGGAACTAAGGAGGGAGCCAAGGGGATTGGGGAAAATGGCTTAGCAGATATCGGAAAGGTGGATACACATGGTGGAAGGGAGAAAGAATGGCAGCCGGAGGATTCTGAAGAATATGACACATGAGCACCTACTAAATTGACAACAAGAGGTATCAATTCTGTATATTAATATTTATTGAGGTAAACTTTCTTAAGAGATGGGAATAAAAGTTATCTCTTTCAATAATACTCTCTGAATCTTTTGCTGTAATTCACGATACCCGCTGTTCCGGATACCTCGTTGTCCCGGATGAAATCCACGAAAAATGGCCATCCGGGATAGCGAGGTGCGAGTGTATAATCTATTCCCCAAAAAACGAAGGCTAATATCATTGATGTCACTTGAAGGGATTTGCAGCTCAAAGCCCCCATGTTCGCCCTCATACCCCTCCATAAAGTATTCCAGGCACAGCCTTCTTTCCCTTTCAGGCTTAGTTTATCTGGCAGTTCTGACAGGATCCGGTTCAGCAGATCAACTTTCTATGAGGACAGGGGGGGGTATGCCCCAAGATATCATACGAATCCGAAACTTACCTTCTTCCGGTTCAACGGGGTGGGTTGTATGGCAGTCCAGAGCTGCCACAGATTTCGTCCAGTTCAGCGCGGTATCCGGTTCAGCGCCTTCCGGGATAGCGAGGTGCGAGTGTAACCAATGTTGATGGCCGACGCCCCGGTGCCCTGTTTTTCAGTTTAGCAGTATTTACAAGCCTTTTAAGGAGTTTTGGAAATCGTACTACAGTAGTGCTCTTAAATGATCAATGGTCACGAGTGACACCTCGTGACTGCTTGCGTCACCTACGTGTTTGTACTAGTACACGTACACCTAATTCTTTTCTCCTTTTCTTACTTCTCAATTCAATCTCTTTGCAATTATTCAATGAGCAATACATGTTACTTGCTCGCTTTTATTACCTCTTTCGGCTTACTCTCTCCCGTGGCACTACTCGGCGAGGAGAATAGTACTAGTACTACAGGACAACCAAAAATTTTCTACAAATCCTGTCATTTGCAATATGTGTGATTGTTTATGCTTCTATTTCCGGGGTTTTTTAATGACCCCTTCAAGTATATTTCAAGCATTAGTATGCAGCTCAGTCTATTCAGGTATATGGGCTCCTCAAAATTATCATTCAAAAAGTCCTAATCCAGTTCCCTCTTTGGATTTGTTTTGGTGCTGTGTGAAATCTGAATAAGAATTGTGGATCTGAAATCATGAGCGATCACTTGGTTGCTACGCTCTATGTTAATGCCGTCATCCAACACCGGCCTTTTCCCGCCATGGGCGAGTCAGGTAAATTTCTCGGCCAGAAACTAAAAGGAACATGCACTGATGTCTCTCTTGTGCTCGTATTGCTAATTAGCACACACAGGCATCACATTACCTGTACTCGGGGCCCCTGAGTATGGTGTAGTGCCACAGGATCATGAGGTAATTTCCCCAAGGAAAACCCAGCTGTATTACAGCTTTTTGGAGTTACCAACAATATTTGGACGGAGAAAAGTTAGGTGTATTGTCAGCCACCTTTCCTTGTTATATTGTGAAGCGTTGTTTGGGCTTTGGCTTGTATCGTGTTTTGGTAGCTTACAGTACTGGTATAATATCATACTTGTCAATTTACAATGTATCCGGACGTCTGGATGCCAAGACGTCCCGACTTGCATATGAATGCTCCAATCTGGATGCCAATTCATTCGAATACTTTATGGATCGCCAAGTAGAGATACCTTGTTAGGTGATTTGATAGTGGATGTCCTTTGAGGTTTGAAAGGTTGATTATGCCTAATAAGTTCTACTACCGCCTATAAAGTGGTGGAGATGGCTTGATTGGGCCCCGCTTCTATTGGAAACGTTATAGCAGAAGTGCTTTTTGCATGGGGTGTCTGCAGGGAAGCAGGGGTGGTTTTTCGTGATCTCATGGGGCCGAAGGCAGTGATGTTACAATTTTTTCCTCTTGCTTTCTCGTGACCAACAGCAACAACACTGTCTCTTCCTATGAAGCTTTCGTGCCTGAAGCCCAGGCGTATTCTGCAGTACTTCTGACAACTAAACAGTACTCCAATAGTTCACTTGTGGTTAATCGCTCACAAATATATACGCATCACTAAATCGGACATTGACAGAATCAAGCAAGCTAAGGCTGCGCTCTTGTCGGTTTTCTATCCTCTCTTTTTTTTTTAAAAAAAAAGAACGGCCTGATCGTACAATTATCCCAGTATCATAATAGAGCACTGCATTAGGAGCAGAGATAACGTGGGCAAAGGGAAGCGCACATATGTATGGAGGAACACAGAAGTGTGGACAGGCGAGCGTTCTAGGGCATGAACGAATGTATAGGGCTATCACATGTACGAGCAGGGTTTTCACTATCATACTTAAGGTGAACTGTAGCTAGCAGCCTCCATAGAACAATACAACTCAACATCTCCTCCGTCAAATACACCCGAACACGAATCGTGTCACCTCCATCACGGCCTACACAAGCCACGTCAGAACACGCATTAGGCCCCTGCATTTACCTTGGCTAGGGCAACAGAGAGCTAGAAACGGCTCGTAACTTTTTCTGCTGCTGCTGGATGGCTATAAAAACCATTTTGCGTCAATTAAGATCCCCGTTTCCTACTGGCTACTTGATTATTTGCACTTTACCTGGTTCGTTGAGTCGGCGCTGTGGCAACTGGAGTTAATGCTTGCTAGGGAAACGACGCGCGTCGTTTTGAGAAATTTATGTGCCATCTGAGGCCATAAAACCCCTTGTGCCCCGAATGTTCGAGGAATTTGTTCGTGAAAATTTCAGCACCCCGGATGCCCACCACAACAATTCGGTGCCAAGACCTTTTCCTTTCCATCTCGTGCTCATACGGAGCTGGGTAGATATGCAACTATGGGCAGGCATCGCTGTACCGATAGGGGAACGATACCGGCAACTCTCCTCTGACCAGTTCCCCCTGCCTTCAGATATCGGCGTCTATAATGTGGTAGGCGCTCGTGGCTTGAGGGAGAGAAACGTTGGGGATGGTTCAGGAGCATTTGGTGGAATGTTGCCTTTTTAACGGTATTGGCACGGATCCGCAGTTCGAATTCACACGCCGAATTTTTGGCAGGTAATCGCTGGGATAAATTGCTGGAGAGTACAAGTACCGGTTCCTTGCCTTGCAAGCTCTTGAATAGCCCCTCTGAGATTTGAAGGCGGAGGAGGAAGCTTGCTAGGGGCTTGCACCGCGGGGGCAAAAAACCCATACACATTTTTTAGGTGGGGCTGAAAAATGCGAACGTACTTTTGCCCCTTAGTACAGTAGTCTATATGCGAGTCTCGTCTTTCGAATCTCGACCTTTATTCGGGACCTTGAACGAGGAATGCACCTAGGTAGAGCACGCGGTGTTGATTCCGGGGTCTCGGTGGCTCGGTGGGGCTCGGTGGGGCTCCTGTTCTTCTTTCCTCTTTGATTTTCATCTGGATTGTACTCGAGTATGATATTCCTAAAATGGTTAGTGGACTAGTGAGCGAGGCACCGGTCCCGGTGATGTTGGCAACCGTACTATATACAATATCCTAGATGCTGGGATAGTATCCGCGCCACTATAAGTGTTTGACATAATAGGACCCCGCTTGGTATTATTGGGTGTCGCGCCCAGGCTCGCCTTGAGGCCAGCGCGATCAATGTTGCAAAGAAGCCCTTCAGTGATCGAACCCGGGGGGTTAGATGGGGGAGGGGTTGAATCGGGGTTTCTGAACAATGGGGGTAGAAGGGGGGGTTTTTTAAAAACTAGTAAGCAAAAAAACCAGGAAATATTCATTCTTCAGAAGCCGGGAAGGGGAGTAAATTATCAAGAATAGTCTGCTTTGTCATAAATCCTAGTTTACCTGCTTCTTTTACCACACTTTGCTGTCTTTTACTATAATTTTTTTTTGTTTCTTTACCTTCAACCAGCTTCAAATGTCATTCTTTATTGTTTTATTAGAAGGGGTTCTATCTTATAACCCCCCGGTTCGAAAAAGCGCGTTCCAGCCCTTCGATCATTTTTTGATCCAACCCCCTTCGTTGCATTTTTTTTTTTTTTTTTTGTTAAATCCTCGGTTTATTTGTAGCTAACTAACGGGAAAATCCATGGTATCGACCCTGAGGTATGACCTGAAAACCCTAATAACAAAAGAAACT
>Ga0307509_10001052_pt1 | contig 47250 bp, 43 predicted proteins | sample 10_EM_MG_FD_202245 | JGI IMG/M metagenome (GOLD analysis project Ga0307509, IMG submission 202245) | Populus trichocarpa ectomycorrhiza microbial communities from riparian zone in the Pacific Northwest, United States - 10_EM | ecosystem: Host-associated > Plants > Roots > Unclassified | place... | reverse complement strand
TTAGAAGGAGGGGGGTTGAATCGGGGCTTCTGAAAATGGGGATTGAAGGGGGGGTTCTTTAATGTCTTAGTAAGCAAAAATAGCAGGAACTCTGATGGGAATTTCTACCTTAAACCCAGATGTGCGAGTGTTTATTGCCCAGAAGCCAGGAAAGCAGAGTGCCAGTGCCAGTTTATTTGCTTTTTTTGCTACATTTTGCCCTCTTTTCCTATCATTTCATTTATTTCTTTGCTTCCAACTGCCTTCAATATCATGGTTTACCTATTTGTTAGAGGGGGTGCTATCTTATAACCCCCCGGTTCGAAAAAGCTCGTTCCTAGCCTTCGATCATTTTTTGATGGAACCCCCCCCTTCATTGCAACATTGCTCTTAACTGGACTCGGAAAATATTCTCAGCTCAGGTTTGTACCACGTTACAGTGATTGTGGATGATTGGCCAACGGACACAGGCCTTGTTGAGGATGCGTTCATCCGTGCCCCACGGCACCAGAGTGCTGTACCACAATACCGGCATGTACCCGTAGCCTACCGCAACATCTTCCACCACCACCAGATCTAGTTGCACAGTACAGTACATAAGTGGATAATTTGTTCAAACTTACCTCAACCCAAACAAGTAACGATTTTGTATTTGATTTGACTCTAGTTTTGTTTTATAGCTTTGTTTTGTCTTTGTTTGGTATGTTGGGGTAGTAGGGTATGCCAGGTGGGCCCATCCACGGGAGTGATTTGGCTTGTTGAAGCACGAATTAAGTATAATCAGGATAAATAATATTGATATTACTGATATCCTAAAGTTACCCAATAAAAGCGGACAATATCACAGTATTTTACCAACAACACCAAAACCTTGAAAAATATTAACGTGTAGAATGACCTTACAGCGGGCTACAACTGATCTGATATCCTAGCCCAGCTATCCCACTTCATCCCAAGTTACAGCATTAGGATATTCGAGGGCGCCGATAAAATGTCGTCGTTGCATGCTTTCACTTTGACTTTGCAGCCCACCATCGCACACAAGCCATGACAATAGGATTGGAGAGGTGCTCGATGAACTCTAGTAGAAAGCCCGACCGAAGATCTACTAACGCCGGATTTGGTAGGGTATTAGGAGGGGGGAGAAAAAATACCAAAAGAGAAGTCCCTTCGCCCAAAGTCAGACTGGGGACCAACCGGTAAACTGAATATTACAGCTGGGTGTGATGCCAACTAGACCAGGAAAATGCATTACCATATTGGTCCCAGAGTGAGATACTTGTAATGGCCTTCGCTCCGCATCACCTTGGCCAACTAAACCCTACTTCCTATACTCCTTGCCTTGTGACCAAGCCTTTAGAGGTAGGGTTTTTGCTGTGGTCATGGTTTCCGAGCCATTAGCCCTGTACTGAAAGGAAACAACTAATCGAGAAGGGTTGGTTACTTTGTGAGCAAAGCTGACTCGTACCTTATTCTAACATCCTAGCACGCAAACGACTCTTACCAGATTATGCGGTATCAGTATCAAGGACAGTGGATGGAAGGTTTTTACAGCGGGAGAAAGGGGAGTGAATCAAGACGCTACTTGTCAGCTTTTCAAGTATTCTAGCTTCGAAACCTATGCTAGATTGTACCGTCCCTGTGGGGTAAAAAGGCTTGGCGCTCCATGTCGTATCATACAAATGCACCCCAACCAGAATGCCTGTTGGCTTTCGACCCATCTCTGCTACAACATCATTGGGTTTAGCCACTCAAGCTCTATCCAGACATGCCAACACCAGCCGCAAGCATCCACCTGCAAATTAAAACCATTCTAAAGGCAGGTCTTATTGCCTTGGTGTTTGCACAAAGCTCAAGTAAAGTACTAACTTTACTCGTAGACTGGCATAAGAAAGGTTCAAAAGTGTCTTCGTCTCACAGTAGCGGTAGGCCTTCCTTCAGGCGCCCTGGAAATTAGGAAGCTAAGAGAACATCAACTAAATATCTTCTTTTTTAGAGTACATCAGCAAACATCCAGAAGTCTTGGCAACTACCATCGTTGGCCTGTGCCTCCTATGGAACGAGCGGAGCGGGTGTCAAAGCACCAAAGATGATTTCAGGATGCGGATCGACTCAGCCAAAATAGATTTGGGGGGCAGAAGATCAACACAGATAAAAAATGATTTGGGGGGAGGATTGACGCAATCAAAGCCGAGCTCATTACTCAATCTCAACATACACAATAAATTGCCCCCGGCAGCGCCTACGCTACTATGAAGGCTCTCTCCGGAGAGCGTCACACCATAAAAGCCAGAAAAAAGCCATTTTTCTTGTGCCAAACAGGGCCTAAAAGGTTAGCATTAAGATTATTTTTCAAAAGTGGTGGTGGAAATCGTAGCTGGCGAGAATACAATTAATAATTTCTTATTGACAGTGCGGGCTGGCTTGCATGATGGGGTTGGGAGCGTTGTGATCAGGCGCGGATCCGGACTTTTTTTTCTGGGTTCTGTCTGTCTTTGGGATAGGACGGGACGGACTAACTTACAGCTCATAGTCCGTCTTTTTGGGGGTTCTAGGACGGACTACGCCCGGTAAAGTGAGGAATAGACAGACTGTAGGGACCATAGTCCCAGAAATTGGACCTCGGGTACTGGCCCTGATTGAAATCGGCACCTCCGAACGAAGCATTATTGAATCATGAGACATCACTCGTTCCGTCCCATGAGTCCCGTTGAAAATCTTGGTTGCGGAGGTAATGATTTACGGTGAGGATTTTACGCAGTGGACTAAAACCGCTTAGGTGGAGATGAGAATTATGATTGACTGATGACAACTTGGTGGAAGGAAAGACTTGAGGAAAGTTGTGTACAGGAAGGAAGGTGTGTTGCGAGGAAAGGTGAGAAGGAAAGAAAAACAAGTGGGGTGAAAACATTTTCAGAGCTTGCGCATCCTTTGGCTAGTGCGTATGTATGCCCCTGCGGCCACAGAGAGCGGGCACATCCCGCACCAAGTGCGGCCATCAACTGCTATTTCCAACAAGTCCCCTGCCGTTCCCTGTCATCCCCCGCCGTCCCCCCACCTGAACACACATGCCCTACCCCGCAGGGCCCGCCGTCCCGCCCAAGGACAGCCGTCCGGTCCAGTCTAGGGCGCCTGGCAGTCTCCCAGAACGGTTGGGAACACTGTGGGGAATTGTCCAAAAAGCCACAATCAAGCTTGAACAGTGGTGCTAATGGGATAGTCCGAGTGCTGAACAAAAACCCACCAATGCCAAGATTCGCCGTATCACCAAGCCAAGTCTGGAAGGGTAAACAGAGAATGTTGCAGGGAAGATATTCAGCCGCCATGGATCATCACGGAGCACACGGATTGCGACGGCCCTTGGTCGGTGGGGTATTGAAGACGCACACGACCTTCCGGGCTCAACACTAGGGACTCCTAGAGCGGGGAGACTGAGCGCAACCTAATCTAGAATTCTCTCTGTGTGTTCGGCGATGCCAGGCTACCTGCTTTCCTGAAAGGGAACCATATCAAACATTTCTGAAGAGAGGTTATTCAGCAAGAGAGCCTCAGCAGGGATGGTTTTTGAGTTCTCCCGGGGTTGGGCATTCGTAGAGCTACATACTTATTGCTAACTTCTCTCACATCTCCTGGAATGAGGGGACACACAAACGGTTCAAGCACTCTGGAAATTTAGTTTTTCGTCATGGCAAAGGTCTGGAAGGCGGGTCACCAAATAGCAGATCTCTGTTAATTATTTCACCCATTTTTCTCCATTCATTCGTTACCTCGCAACTTGCACTATCTATCATGGTTCTAACCACCCTACTCGAGAAGAGGCTTGCATAATGGCGGATCCCAGAAGTCATCAATGTTATTAGCATATTTGTTTACTCTTGAAATCGTAGTGGGGCCTAAAACGTGCTGATCTCCCCCTTGCTCGCTACAGTCCAATAACAGATCCTATTTGTCTAATCAAAGAAAGAGCAGCCAGTAGCAAGCCATAGCGGGAGGGAGCTATGATACTTAAGAATAGAAATACCGACAGATCAATCTGTCAGTTATCAGCTACTTTTCCATGCTGAACATAACGTGGTGCAGTGCTACCACGCTGCCGTACTTGTTTACGGCCTCCCTAGCTCCGCCTATTGTGGAGCACCATCCCCAGGAACTCAAAGAAAAACCCCCTTCTTCCCCAAACCTCTACCCTCCAATTTTACTTCCTCACTAAGAACACGGCATAAGTCACTGCATACCCATCCCCCTACAGCACAGAGGTAAATGAACCCGGTAAGTTACAAAGGATTGAGTGCCCGGGGATCCAACCCCCCCCCCCCCCATCCAGACCTGGTTATACCTTCAACAGGCACCCCAATAATGACTAACAATGCACAAACTAAACAAAAAGCAGACAAATCCCGCCCCACAATCGCTTACTCGCGACCCACTATTGCGCGCGCAGCAGTAAATCCCATGCACCCCCTTGCGCTCACCGGGATAGGGTTTCGCAACACTCAGCCGACCAGGCCCGGACCGCATTTACGCCGATCACTCACCCATGCGATACCGGTGCGGGGATCCGCGTGTCGATAGCAGGGGGGTCTGCCGGTGCAGCGTCAACCAATGAGAGAAGAAAGGAGGAAGCTCGTCTGCGGGCTCAGGAGTAATCTTAGGACGGATACCTTCTACCGCTGACATAGAGTATCATACAGTACGTATTACACTTAGTCATAGTCTTGAAGTTACTGCCCAAAGGTCAACTTCCCTCCTTCCCAGGGCTGCTCCGTTATACACCGTGCCGCGCTGCTGCGCGTACAGATACCCGTAGCAGGCAGGAAGTATCCGAAAACAGGGGTTGTGGATTTGTATAGGTGCTATGATAGGAGCTGATCTTTTGCAATACGGGCATATTTTGCGAATCCTTGTTTCGGATACTTTCTTGCCTGCTGCGAGTGCTCGGGAGCGGTAGCTCGGCTGGCACCTGCGCCTACCAAGCATATTCGCGGCAAGGAGTATCGCACGGTACTCGAGCACATATGCAAACATTAATACAGTAGGCTTCGGTGGATTGAGGAGCGATTGGTCAGCTGTATTAATTTACCTGTGCCCAACTTGAGCGGGCATGCGGGCGAGGGCGCCCAATTGAGCTTTTCAGCGTAGAGTACCAACTACTGCTAGCTCCTATCATCCTACACAAGCAGCGTGGGGCGCTCGCAGAGGAAATTACCACCCAACCAGAGTCCCCCCTACCCCAGCATAACCAAGCGAACAAACAACGGTATTCACACTAATTGTAGCAAAAGCTTTCCTCTTTTTCTATATCTCCCGCCCAAAGCATACCAGAACGAACAGCCACACATTCTCACTCGACGAGTGATGCTTACCGAACCTGTGCTCACCCCCTACCAATTGGTCGGTGCTTCATTCACCGATCTTAGGAGGATCACAATCCTCCGACGGCTATTCCTCCGACCCTCAGTTTGAGTTCTTGATTTTTTTTCCAGCCTTACCACGCGTAGTGAGTCGGGGACGCCGTGACGCAGATCCTGAGCGTTGACTTGCTCCACCGCACGAGTGGTCATCCCGTCAAGGGCGGGAGATGTGCTATACCGTAAATATCGCTACCGGACGGCGGGTGCTGGTGCCGGTGACATGGAGCGGGATGGGGATGATGGAACGTTACTCGATGGAGAAGAAAGAGGGAGTTGCCCGGAGGCCCCCGATAATGACCGTGAGAACCTGAGCAATCGTGTCCCAGTGCCAGGGCGTTGGAGTTGCCTCTCCTGGGAAGGTCTGGTGGTTTTTTCTTCCTTTTTATTTGTCTTGGGAACCATGTTCTTTTTAGTGTGATTTTAGTCCCCCTTTCCTAGACGAGGATGAAATACTGGTATTGGACCGCCCGTTCCAGGCAAGAGGTATCCGGGGGTGGGCATTGCATGGGCGGTCTTTTGCAATGCGCAGGTATTGCGCAGTGCAAAGGGTTAGACATAAAAAAGTGGCACGAAACAAGTGAGTTTGGGTGATTTTGGTCAAAATTGGTGGTAAGCCGCAACCAGTTCGTCTAAAATCACAAGCCTTCCTCACTCGGGGATGGAGGCTACCGTACTGTCATTAGCATGGGGACCTCATCACTAACCTCCACCCCCGAGCACTCGGCAAAGCTTGGAGACTCAATGGTGAAGAGTGTTTTCTTGATAAGCGTATCGAACTGTAGGACAGGCGCCCGGCCCATCAACTCTTTGTTCAAAGTTGAAGAAATAGAGATCCCAGGGCCATGTTTCCCGGGTGTACCGGTACTCGTACCCCGACCGTATTCCCGAAAGATTGAAATTTTGACGCGTCATGCCATAATTATATCCCTGACCCTTGTGCATCGCGTCATATGCGAGACTCTGATTCGACGACGCTAACTTAGTAATCTCCCCGAACCCGTATTACGAGGCACATCACGCCGTGACACAGGCTTTCAGCGTGATGCCCTACCGCAACGGGCCCCGCGGTATTCCTAAAATGTAACCCCTCAATCCCTGTCCTCACACCTCGTATTCGCTCCCGCGTATTCGCTTTCGCGTTCGTACTTTCATATATTCTCATTCCCCCCGCTTGTTTTTATCCACTCATTTTGCGTTCTCGTTTTTTATTCAGCCTCTGCTAGAGGAACGATTACGGAAGTCTTTTCTTGCTTCGCTCGCTCGCTCGATTTCGGTCTCTCTCCCTGAGAGAATACGGGCGGTTGGGAATGCCTCCAAGAAGAACACATACGAAGTCACGCGCGGGATGTGCCAAGTGCAAGAAACGGAGAATTAAGGTGGGTTCAAATCCCGATGCCCTTTCCATTCCCTACTATTGATCGCCTTGCTTGCCGCTGCCAGATGGTGGGGGGGGCGCAGGGTTTCTGGACTTAAGCTTAAAGTGTCACCCGGGTTTTGGGGTTGTGGGGGGAATGTGGACCTGCGTTAACATCTAGTTTGGCGATTCCTTGTTGGTCTTTATTTAGTGCGATGAGGTGCACCCTTCTTGCGGGAATTGTGTTAAGCATGCTATTGAGTGCGATTTCTCAAGCGCTGCTCGTGCGCTACCTGCTGGCATCGTTTCGGCTTCCCCTTCTTCCTCATCCGAGTTTCCAGCTTCAAGTCCTTTGTCGCTGGATGCTGGTCCTTTGTCTGGAAATGGACAACACCAAATCATCACACCACATCAGCATGGGTTCTTCCCGCAGAGCACCATTAATACGGTTTCACCCGTTATAAACATGACCGACATGGAACTTCTACACCACTGGACGCTATCCCTTCCATCTTCACTTACTGGAAAGGACGACGTCGAGTTCATCTGGAGGGACGTTATCCCCCGCTTGGCCTTCCGAGAATCGCGAGGCTGCTTGGTCCATGCTATACTCGCCATTTCAGCATTGCACCTCGCATTCATCGAGCCCAACGGGCGGTCTCAGAGGATGTGCATTGCCGCAGATCACTACGGCGAAGCAGTGCGGGGGGTGAAGGAGAGCGTTGGCGTTCCGACGACCATCAAGAAGGACAATTGCGAAGGCCTCTTTGTCTCCTCAACATTAATCGTGGTCTACGCAATTGCAAACCCAATGCTGACGGAGAAGGTTAGCCCGCTGACAGAAATCCCGCTGTGGACAATGCCAGCCTGGCTACCGCTCATCCGTGGGGTGCATTCGATACTGAAGGCGGTGTGGACGTGGATAGAGACGGGGTGTCTATCCCCATTACTCGGCGGGCACACGTACATCGGTGACTCGGCCGGCGAGGACGAGGCTATGAACGCGCTGTTCCAGATATGCACAGACAAGCGGGAGCAGGACGCTGACGAGATCAAGGATTCCGCAGTCTCCCAGGCTTACTTTGGCGCGATTCACGAGCTGCAGAAGAACTTTGCCAATGAGATTGCCCTGCGCAGGAAGATGGTATCCCTGATATTCGTATGGCCGATATCTGTTTCCGATGCCTTCTTCGCTTTGCTCCAAGAACGCAGGCCGCGAGCATTGATTATATTTGCGCATTACTGCGTTCTGCTGAAGAAGTTGGAGGGCTTCTGGTGGGTTGAGGGACGGGCGAATTATGAGCTGGGAAGGATTGAGAGGACTCTGCCCGAACCATGGAGGAAGTGGTTGGAGTGGCCGATAAAGATGATACGGGGTTAATTTCTCAGTTTATTTATTTCTTTTTCTTTTTCTCGCGTGATTGAACCGGCGTATGTTTTCTTTTGCTCGGTGGCATATTTTCCCCCCCTCTTCTCCCTTCTACTCTTTTTTTTCTTCCTCATCAGTGGTCATGAACGATATCCAAGAGGTTGAGGCTAATCTATGGTACTCAAGCGGAAGGGGATATGCCAAAAGAAGACCCAACCCATAACTCTGTAATGAATTTTCTTTTGAACAAGTGTACCTGTACTAGTATGATACCTAAAAATCACATGGACCACTAGTCCAATTCCGTCGCCAACCCAAGTTGTGGGAAATGTGATATCCCCTTTACCGCTTTTGCAATACCGGTACCGTATGGAGGTCAAGATAAAAATTCCCAGCCGCCCTCCCCCCACGGGCCAATTTTTATTGTGCTCAACCCACAAGTGTTATAGGTTACACCGCCGTATTTACTTTTGCGGTTCGCTATCTCGGTCAGCCCAGGGTGGGTTTAGTTTGACAGGTTAGCAAAACTGCGCATGCCGGTTAATGAGGCTGATCTTATAAGGGTAGGAAACATATTAACCAGAAAAGACGGGGATATATTTGGCCAGTTCACCTTGAATAGCTGCTCCATAACTTCTTGCCGGACTCTGTACTTGTACTATGATGGGAGAATGCTAGCCTTTCTCAAGCGTTTTGTTTTGTCTTTTATTTTTATCTTTTATTCTTTGGTTTGTGGGGGATTTGTTGAGTTGCGAGGCGGTTTAGGCTGTCGCAATGTTTGCTGATGCACGCCAGATAGGTATCGGTATATCAGGATAATATACGATATTAACTCAAGACCTTTTGCCTCCGAATCCGGAGACTAGAGGCGTGCCAGAGATAGCGAATCACAAGAACACTGTGAATATGGGTACTGGACTGTACTCGTACTGTGCTCGAGTACTCGAGGATATTCTTCGGGAAATTGGCACCAGATCGCTTCCTCGCCTCTCACCACACTCGGCAATCACCATCCGCCGATCTACCAGGCACCCGCGTGATCAAACGAACGGAATAAATGCAGCAGAGTTGGAGTAACTGGTATCGTAGGACCTTGCAATTACAGGGACTGCCATATTTTGTTTTTTTTTCACTGTTGCGAATTCCATCATGGGAAAGTATCGTACGAGAATCGCATTAGATTCTGCAGATATTACTCGTCCGGAAATACCTTGTTCTGCCGCTGCTCCGCTTTTCCTGCTTTCGATCGGGCTCGTGAGTGGGGTGCGGTGTTGTGGTGGCACTCGGGGTGGCCGTTAGCGGCTGCCGGTAATGTTCATCCACCGCTATGGGAGGGAACGAGATGTTCGTAGAATATGATACCGTATCGTGTGAATTGTGCTGTGGGCCCGATCTGAGAGAAGCTCCGTACCGTACCGCTGTTGTAGTTCTGAGCTAACTTACTCTGCCTTTGGCTTTGCGCACGATACCCTACCTGCTCTTCTGCCTGCCTCTGCCCACCGAACTGGCGAGGGTAGGTACTCCACGACAGAGGTTTGTGAAGCGGGGCCGCAGAGGAGGAGGGGAGGGGGTGTCAGTGATGAAAGGGAAAGAAAGTAAGTTATTTGGATAGTGAGATTAATAGCGAAATAATTGGTGCCCACGGGTGGGGGCTTTTTTCCCCTTTCCTTCTCTAGATCCACTGGTATCGTGTCTTTCGGTGTGATCGAAGAGTGGGGGAGAAAGAGGTGTCCAACGTGGAAGAGCGAAGTGAAGTGAAGGGTATAATATTGCAGCCAGAGAGGCGAAGGGGCTTTTCCCGTTAGGATCTTTCCCGGCAACCAGATTCGGGATGGAGTGTTTCATCATAACTATCAGTAACGAATTGACGTGACTTGCGGTAGTTCCACGTGGGTTGTCCGCGTGCGCCGTGCGAGCCCCATCGTTTATTTTCTTTTTTTTTCTTCTCTCCCTCATCACCATCTTCTGAGGAAATCTTTACTCGAGTATTTGTATGAGTACTTTTTACTTTCTTTTTCACGGCGCGCTTCTTGGGGTGGATGCCCTACTACCGTACTCGAGTACGGCACTGGGATCCAAATACCTTACCCGCACGGGATTGTGTTTTTCAGCCCCCGGATAAGATCCGAAGGCGGTACCCCGATTGGCTGGATATCTTGTTATTTCCCGAACGGCCAATACTCGAGCACATTTGTTCTCCGGTATGACACGATGTCTTACCGATGGGGCCTGGCCGGCTGGCATGATCAAGGTATACATGGGAATGACTTCCGCCCCTGGCCTCGACCAATCGTGGAAGCAGAGGGCTTGAAATGCAACCTAAAAGCACCATCTTCCTCCCCTCTCTCTCTCTTACCAGCTTACAGGGATCCCACCAGATAACTAGCCATCCAATTGAGCGGAGTTTCCATTACGAAATCCCTAGACTACTAGTCGAGTATTCTTATTCCCTCCTCGTACTCGTGGTGGTGTGATTTTGTGCAATACTATTGCCTCCGGCTATCTCAGCGATCGTAGAGGACATATCACATGAGGCCCGACGTAATGCCCTGGCCTGTGGGCATACGGGCGAACCGGTTGATGCTGCTGGAAGGCGGAAAAGCGATCTTTGGCGAGCATCTGTTCAATGCCATACCGGTATTGCTATGCGTAGGATAATTGAAGGCACCGACACGGCATCGTAGACTATCCCACATATCACCGCTTATGGTGTCTCAGCATCCATTCCTACCCCACCTGCCCTATGATGACTTTGCTGCCACGATCAATTGGTCGCGGAAGAAATGTCCTCGCCGAAGTTGAAAGCCCTGCCAGGGAAAGAGCAAAAGGACCAATCTAGACCTTTCCGCTCAATTAGCCCTGCCCCCACCAAAATAGCTTGAGTGAGCCACATACGTGGAAGACGGATGACATGTGGAATGGGTAGCCGAATAGTTCTATGGGGGTGGAGAGATGGGTCACAAGGTGGACCCAGTATCAGACTTTCTATTCAGCTTAGGGTGGGAATAGTCCGTCCTCAAGTACTCAATTACCGTATAGGATTGTTCCATATCAAAAAAAAAAAGACGAACGCGCCCAGGTAACTACTAGAATTAGATAAGCTACTCGCTTATTAGGATTGATTGTTAGGATAGTAAAAGTTTTTCCCGTTGCTACCTTGGCGCGTTCGTTTTTTTTTTGATATGTGACAATATACACACACACCTGACTTCCTAACTTACTTGCTCTTCTGATTGTTTGGTTTAGCTGCACGATCGCCGGCGACAAACCAACTCCGCTGTCACCCCCGTGCGACGGCGAGGGAGGGGGCCCCCATGTGCCCACCGCTGTATATGAAGGGCAGTTCCAGAGTGAAGGGCTAGATATTAGGTTGTCATTGGTTAACTTGCCGGTATTCAAAAGTTGGCTTGTATAACCTAAAACAACAATTTATCATGGTTGTTCCGTGCGGTAAGACACCTCCTCGGGTCTCACTCGGCCGGTACGGTTAGACTGGCGTCACATGGAGTGATAGACCTTAGGTCCGCGTCCGGTGGCTCTCTTTCTCAACAGTCTGTTTTTACCTCTAGTTTTACTACACATTTTTGTATTTGCATTCTTGCGTATTAAGCAGGCGGAAGAGCCAATACTCGAGCGGTAGTATTACACTGTATTAAGACGTAAGGTTTGGCTCACTGGCCCTGGTAGCGGAATATCGTAGGCTCTTCCTATTTCTCTCTCCTCTTTTCATTTGAGCTTTGGTGTATTGTAGGAAAGTGTATCTGCCGCACAGTACTGTACAGTACGGGTACGGTACGAGTGCAATTGAATTAAGGTTTGTCTTAACGGTGGTCTTAACTAGCCGGGACCACCGTCACGTGGCGAAGTTCCCTTGACTTGGTTATTCGGATGGCGATTCCCAAGTTCGTAATTGTTTTATTATCTGTCGCGAACAGCGAGCGGGCAACGGGTTTCAAGTATGTACTGTACAGTACACAGCGCCACGGCAGGACTCACCAATTGGGGCATCTAGCCCTGGGTTGATAGCGTCAATGCAGGCTTTCCGAGTTGAGGAATTTGGCGCGTGCAACGCCTTTTTGGCTACGGTATGGATCTAGCAGATGGATTCAAAACTTGGCACTCGGGAAACGCACTTTCGACCCTGGGATGAATGCCTTTATTATGGTTGAGTTCGTTTGCCTGGGGTTGTTGTTGTTACCGCTCTGAGGTGTGTGCATGGGCCTGTACTCGAGTACGTGGGATTGATGAGTGTACGAAGGGAGGAAGGATGGATAGTTTTATTGTCCTTGTCCTGGTCAAGAGAGGCGACCGCCAGCTGACTGACCAACCGGCTCCACATTCCGACGGGCCTATCATTGTCCTTTAGTAATTTCGTGTGGTGTGATAGCTCCCTGCTTACCTGCCAGACGTGCAACAGGAAATCTAGACTCGAATAATAGATGGGATGGTAGATGGGATGTTCTGTTGTTTCTCCATACCGTATGTGCGGATGCTGGTAAACACTGTTGGAGGGGAAGAAGCTGCGGTGCTCTCCTTTCTTGTTCACGGGCGCGAAGCTGTGCGTACCGTACTGTATAGCCCCACATGCCGAGCCCTTTTGGGCATATCTGATACCGTACACGCAAGTCATTGCAAAGGTGTTGACCTGAAGGCTGTGGCAATCTTAGACCGGCGAGGGGACGGATTATTTTCTAAACGACGGCCAACCAGGGGTTGTAGAAAGGCTGTCTTGAAGGCCACAAGGATATTAGTCGAGCGGGGTAGGTTTGGAGGGGGAGATCAGGAGTGGAATTGCGGGGTGATGAATCTGGTGAGATTCTGAACCAACGCGCCCACGCCCTTGCTCGCTGTCTCACCGTTTTATCAAGTGACTGTTTATGTCTGCCGAAACACTGCGGCATCGGTGCTAAAAGTACCGGTATTATAGATACACTTCATGTGACATACGATATTTGGTGCCTACCGATACCATATAATGGCTAGGGGATTAAGCCGCATGCATATCGTTATTCACCAAACAATGGACAAATCTAGGAGAGGGAAAGCACAGTAACTTTAAGTCACAGAGGGGGGCTGGCGAGTTAAGACACTTTCCTTCCCTTCGGGCCCTCGGACCTTCAGCAATTCCGGCAGCCCAACCCAACAATTCCACGTCACGACTCGTAATGAGTTTGACCCAAGGACCTTGGCCATCGGTAGTGGCGTGACACAATGCTAGATGGGCGGGTTAAGGAAAAAAGGGAGAAAAGGGTCGGAATTCCCCAGGAAGGCTTAACAACCGGCGGCCAAGCAGCCACCATGGACAGCCAGCACCGGTCGTATCATATTGAGTACTATAGGTTAACTGTAAGGGAAGAAAGGCTGCATCTTAACAAGTTTGAAGATCTGAATCGGGTATCGAATGCAAGTGAACAACATCCCTGCACTACACACGAGACGTTGGGACATGCGGCTGGGTTCAGTTAACTCCATAAATTTACCCTAGTTAAACCTAACCGGCTGGGTTGAGCAACAGTCCCAGGTGGGTGGGTGGTCAAGCGCATGCCGTCAAAGGATTAAAGGAAAAGCGTGAGGCGTGAGAGGCTGGGGTGGAAGGTGGAAAAAACAAAATATCCAACGAATGCCGTTCGCTGGCAGGTACCTCATATCAAACTATCGTGCGTTTTCCTCATTTTCTTAATTATTTTTTTTACATAGATTTCCATTTGAATCGCCCCAAAACCCTCCCGGCCTAGGCCAAGTTCTTTTGGCGCCCTTCCCCACACTCAATGGCGATAACTAGTAATGCGTATATATATGACGATGGTCTTCCACCTCTGGTGAACAGAAGAGGCAAGAAAGAAAGGGTGATAATATTATTATCTTGCTCCTTCGAGCCAAAAAAATATAGCTCACTTTCCTGACTACTCGAATTATCACGCGAGTGGCGCACGGTAACCTGACAACAAACCTGGGTCCTATCCTGAATTCACCACTTCATACCACCTTTTTATACTCTCCTTTATCTATTTTTATTGAAGAAAAAAAGAAGAGAGAGAGAGATAGAGAGAAACAAAGGGACCGAAACAAGGATTGTGTATTTTTTTTCGTTTTTCGGGAGGACATAAGTAACTACCCTCAGGAAATATCGAGGTTTTGCACTGGCTGCACGCACTCCGCGGGAGTGAATTGTAAACCAAGTGCAAGATGGAAAAAGAGCGAGGTTTTGCAGCTGTTACCTCCCGCACTTCAATTTCTTAGCAAACTTCAATTTCTTAGCAAGCATGATTATTCTCCATCATCGTGAGAGATTGTTCGGTGTATTCTTATTTATTTATTTTATATTTATTTTATATTTATTTTAAACACTTTTTCCATTTCGGGATTTTGACTATCTAGGGTACTACATTGTTCGGTGTGTTTGAGTAGGGTTTTGGTTACGACATTGAAGTCCTCCAATCATATCATTTGTTTACCCTCCAAATTCAAGGCGAAGTGCGTGCAGAAGGCTGCACTCCAGGAGTGCGTGCGAGGCCCCGCACTTCCTGTCTGCACTCCAGTAACCCTTACCCACGTTGTTACTGTGGCAACTGGAGTGCGTTCGGCCGTGCAAAATCTCGATAATACGCTCTGTATGCGAACTCGACAGCCCGCAATGTCGGTATCCAGTTCTGTGGCCAGCTCCCCAGCTCCCTCCGATGCTAGCTTGGGGGCTGGATCACCATCATCAAACTGCCTTTGCAATCGCAACCAGAATCAAAATTATGCTAAAAGGAACAGGAATTCCTTCACCAACTCTACTATGTCATCTTCGGTGGGAGAAAAGATGGGTCTCGTCTCCCCATCACCATCGCCTCTTACTAGCTCTAAATACACATTTTATTCTCTCCGTGAGCTCCCACCACTCGAAACCACTTCACGCCTTGTCTCGGCTTTCGTCCGTGGGACGAGCTCCCTGATCTATGTTCTGGCTGAATATGAAGCTATGGAGCTCATTAGTGACATCTACACCCCCAATTCAGAGCCCACCACTGCTGGGCTTTGTGAATTACTAGCCGTTGTTGCCGTGGGCGCCCAGTATGCAGACGTTGGGAGCGATACCACTATGGCTCTGTTTAGGAGCGCGAAATGGTACCTGGACATTGAGTATGGGAAGGATGTGGACGTGCTGAGGAAAATGAGAGTATCAATGCTCGTCGGATTTTTCCTGATTTTTGAAAAATCCTTCTTTGCCATCGATTATTTGGGTACGGGGCGATCTGCTCATCCCTGGTTACTGCATATTCACTAGTTGGGCTCGGTTGCTGATCTCCTCCATTAATACACGTACAGATCAAGCAATCCGGCTGGCGGAATCCACTGGGATTAATAGGACGACAAGGTGTAAACCCTACAGCGAACGAGAGTGGGCCTCTTGGAGGAGGGTATGGGGGTCTCTAATATTTTTAGATGGGTGTGTGTGACCTTTTTTATTAAATTTTTGCATTTACAATCTTCTTCTTGCTTTTTTTACCCCATCATTATCTGCATGCGGGGCCGGGGAGTTGAGATGTTTCTGAATGCTGACGGCGTCACTACTGGCCTCAACAAACAGCTGGATGGCTTCAAGTATCGGGATAATGCCTAAAATTGCTCCTGGAGGGGATCCAGTATATGCTGAAGTAAGCAATCCTCATTATTGCTATATTCATTATTGCCGCAAAAGGTTCTCCAGCCCCCGCGGCAGACGTTCTCTTTATTTTGTTTACCTTTTGTCTAACGCAGTGTTGATGTGTGTACTGCAGGGCTATAGAACCTGCACCAATGATTTCGACGCATATCTTCACTCAGAGTTGATCAAGCTCGGCATCTTAATGGGCACAATTACAAAGAATGTCTATGCACCCGCGGCTACAGACTTTGCACTCATTTCTGAGCACTCGAAGAAACTTAGGGCTTGGCAGTCTTCCCTCCCCGAACCCTTCAGACTCACTCGGAGTATTAGTGGAAACGATTCTAAGCAGCGGTCTTCGGTGCTATTGACACATTGCTCTTATCTGAACTGCATCGTTTTGATGAGTCGAAAGGTTTTGGTTGAGATGTGTGCAACACATGATCCTTATATGGACGATGCGAGAAGGGGATTAGCAGATGAATACGCTCAAATGTGCGTTTCTGCAGGCAGGCAGCTTGCAACGGTTTTGATCCCCAATTCATGCGATTGATTTTGTTGGCGCATATCATGTGCTGACTTGCCCTCAAGGTGATAGGACTAATACATTCAGAGGGGAGATTGGTACATCGATGCTGGTTTGCGATGTGCGTGTTGCATACCTCCACTGTTCCATTGGGTTTTGTTCCTTGCTGACTAACCATTCTGAATTTTTTCTTTAGCCAATCTGCCTACACCGCGGGTTTGATTGTTTCCCTTTGCCTGGCTACTCGCCAATCTCGGGAGACTACCAATTTCACTGTTAGCGGTCAGGATGATGGGCTGCTCACCCAATGTGCCGAGGCTCTCAAATATTGTGCCTCCTACGATAATGTGGCTCAGCGATACCTAGATATTCTAAATTCGATCCGCCGTTCGATCGGACCCGCTACTCCCCCCTCATCTTCGCCGCCTTCATCTGCTGGAAAAAAACCTCCCTCAAAACGTTTACGCACGTACCCTGATCAAGAGTTTGGGCGGTTCCAGTACCCACGTTCCACCGATACTGACTCGGTGACTCAGTTCATCATTAATCTTTTACGGAATCCGTTTGGGGGGGAAATGCGTGTTCTGGATGGGGAGAATACGTCCTCGAAGGTCTTCCCTGAAAACTGGCGATTTCTGTGCCCAGAACCTCCACGCAAAATCGAGGGGTTTAGAGCGCCATTTTTGACACCAGAGGGGGGCACTTTTCAAACATCGCGCCCGGGTTCAGCATGGGTGGCGAGCCCTAGCTCGGGTTCAGACAGTTTGGAGAGCTCGCGGAGAAGAAAGATACCATTCCGTACCAAGGAAGAATTTGAAGCGTTTTTCAGAAGGGCTGCTTAGATCTTGTTTACCTTTACCTGAGTTTGCTTTAGGGCGTGTGAGAGGTTTACAGAACACGATACCACGCCAATTTAGGTGATCGGGGGATACATCACTGAGCGAAGCTGAGGGAGGGTGGACTCATTTTTCATCTTTCATTTTTCATTCCAATCATTTCTCACACGCTTTTATGGTCCGACTTGTGCTGCACTCAGAACCCACCAAGTGCTTTCCGGTTTCTGGCCCAACGTTCAGTCGTGTCAGTCGGATCGTTTAAATTGTGGCTTTCCTTTTACTATTATAGGTTCGGAGTGTTTTTCATCGGGGGGGGGGTATTAGGTTCAGGGTGTTTTAGGAATCCTTTCCCTTAAAACTTATTGATTCACAGTACTAGGTCAGTTGTGAATTATCTTTTCCTCCCTCCATCCTACAGTGCCCCGAGGTGACGATGACCTACGGCACACTGCTCTGCTCGGGTTATGCGACGCTACCACTATAGACCATCACACAGTACCATGTCAGGTCGGTTGGATCATACCGCTCTAGATATTATTCTGGCTGCTGTCCCGTGGCGAGTGGGTGGGAGGGTAGGTGGGGTGCTGTACTGTGCTAAGTATCTACCGCTCGGTCCGGGTGTAGCTTCCGGGCTTGCTTGCTGTGGTGTTTGTTGTGCTCGGGCATGGACCGGAGGACAGTTGATACAGATCCTTGGGGGTGGGCGAGCCTGAGTGTGAGTGGTTGGAACTGTCTTGGGTTTCATTTTTGTTCATTGTTGTGGAGGGGGTGAGGTAAGATGGGGTTGATCCATTCACAAAGTCTCACTCGATACTTATAACTTTCTCCAAAACTGTGACATCTTTTTTCTATAGACCACTATTGCAGTGCCGTGTTATACACTCACCCTCCCCTCCCTCTCTACCACCGATCAAATCACTCAAACCAAGCCCTCGACTTGATCCCCTCTGCTGAGTCCCCAACAGCAATGACAAACTCGCCCTTCTGGACAACGTACCTGTTCGTATTTCAAACCCCTAATTCGGCGGCGTTGCCGGGAATGCGCGCCCCCTTCTCCCCGTCGGCACTCAGGAAGACCCCACAGAAGCCTGTGAGCTTCTTTTTGGCGTGGCGGCCGAGGCGATTTTATAATCGACGCACAACTTCACGACTTCCGTCCCGTCATAAGTAGAGCTATTCCTAATCTTAATCTCTGCCGTCGCGGTGCCCGAACTGGTAACGTTGGCTCCATCAACGGTGACATTCGAGGCCCGGAGAGTGCTGTGACTCTTGCCGTAGCCGAAGGGGTTGTGCTCCGAAGGGCACACCCGCGGGGGCACTTCCGCCCCTCTCGTTCGAGTAGTGTTGCTACACAAACGCGGCCGCGGAAGTGCCTATCCAAGGTTAGGTTATTGGCTTTGTAGCTAGAGAGGACTACTATTGTCACCGCTAGGATTTCTTGGATTAGGTCCGCCCGCCCCCCGTCTAGGCCCAGATTGTGGGGATCTGTGTTTTCTGTTCCATACCTTCTTGCCAGGTAGGTTCGGTGGGGATGGAAGCGGGGAGGAGTATGTTGCGTTGAAGTCACACCAGCGTCCTTGTTGGTCGCGGCTCAAAGTTCCGTGCGGCTTTTGCTACCGCGATGGCCTCTGGGAAGCTGCTATTGTCGTTACTCTAGCGCTCGCAAGCCCCGGGCGCATGTCGCTGTTGTAGGTGTGTCCTTGTATAAGTCCTTGATACCATCGTAGGGTGTTACATCCCGGATTGGAACAAAGACCCCGCAGGTTTCGATCCAAGGTGGGGCAGGAGGAAACAGAAGCAAACATCCGTAAACTCGTGGGCCATAGGGCCTAGAGCAGAAATCCTCTTGGCCTTCCTCCTGTTATGTGGCAATACCTCACTATTCTCCAAAAATAAGATACTTTCCTGGCCGATCCGCCTCGCGAGCTTGACCGCCTTCTTAGAATGAATCAACCTATTCCACCGCTCCCGCCGCGCGGTAGGGGGCGGGTTCTCGAGGAGCCCTATAGAAAATTTGGGTCTGAGGATACGGGAAACGGCGGCATCGGCGACTTTCTTTTCTCGAGTTCCGTCTTCGAGGCTTCACCACCCATTCCTATGTCGTGCTGGCTACTAGTGCGGGTATTATTACTGCGCTTGTCACCGCACTCGCAGAGGTACTGTCTGTCGGGGCCGTGGGCCTAGAGGGGGGGTTAGATTGTGGCAGGTATCAATTGGGGGGGAAGGAAAGACTTACATCGGTTATAACTTGACGCCCAAATCCCCACTGGCCCCCGAGAAGTTCAGCAAGTAAATGAAGATCTGTCCCTGTGAGGACACCATCATGCTTGTATACTCCCACAGGTTGGTCTTACTCTTCAATCGCGGGGTGTAACACGAATTATAAGCACTCATAACACTCCTAGCATCCGTATCATCGACCTCTTAAAGGCTGGTAAATGCGCCCTCCTCCTCACCTCCCTATATCCCCCGTTGCAGTATTCAACACCTTCCCCGGAGTCCCGAATCCCGGGAAATTCTTGACGGTAGCCACAGCACCAGTCTTCGCCCCTCTGATTAACAAGCGCCCCATTCTCTGGAAAGGTACGGGTCGCCGAACATCTCTTCGACTCTGCCAAAGCGGGCTCGTGGGAGAGGCCTAGTACCAGTGGAAAGAGGCGGTTTATCCTAAGCAATCATTTTGGCCATCGTTTCAATGAGCGAGCAGTCGTGCGTTAGCTTGGAGATTACATAAGTGGGGGAGGGGAAGTTACTCGGGGTGAGAAGCGCGTGAATACCCGATTGGCAAATTGGGCATTGTGGCATCGCCCATTAGGAAGCCCCGAACGCTTATCAAATATCAGCCGGTTATCTATTTATAAAGGGTGAGGTGATATGGCCCACCTTCACTTTGAGCTAACGTTGGAATCCCCCCCTCGTTTCCTTGACGAGGCACCTCCGGGCCCTCCCTCTCTTCTGCGCAACCCCTCTCAAGAGATCGGATGCTCGACGCAAAAACTGCCTGGTCTTGTAGTTCATACTGCCCACCAGAACGGAGAAATTAAAGCTCTGTCTGTGGTGCTTAACCAACTGAAGATAAACACCCTACATCACCTAGAGCACTTTCTCTATCGGCATCCTATAGGAGAGAAGGTCCTTGACACAGCCGCCTATGGATGCTTTCGGGCTCTAGTAGACTGCGTTTAAAGGGACTATTCGGCCTCCCAACGTGAGGGTTGGGGGGAGGGCACTGTCTATCGCTACAGTTCTGCCGTGGCCATCACGACCAAACCGTAGCTTGGGGACCCTGCCTTGGGACAGGCGAACGAGCAAATGTCAGTGCAGAAAAGATTGGCCGAGGAGAGCGGAGGGAAGTCTAGAGACGATCCTGAAAGACCTAGTCTTTCTAGCAATTGCTTTCCGGGGAAGTCCTTTTTATACTCATAATTCTATGTTAGGGTCTAGAATACAGAGCTCTACTCCGCCGTACTATACCTGACATCTATATCGATGAATTAGTCTGTTCTCCCGTTGGCCCACTCCGCATCCTGCCCGAAACGATTTACTCTGAGAGGCCCTTACGGGAGGAATAGCTCGTTAAATCACATGCTATGGGAGTGGGATAGCGGCAATTTGTATAGCACTACCCACTGCCTAAAGGGTAATCTGTAGATTGTTGTCAGGGGAATGCACCCGCTACCCATTCTAAATTTAACCGTGCATTGGCGAGGGATTGAATTCCCGGTTCCTGATGAAGTTGAGGGGTTGTTGTGGAGTAAAGATCAGTAGGTTAAACTGGAGACACAAAGTCCGGGTCTGGGGTATCATCGGGATATATTGTGGGGAAGGGAGAAATAGGAGGGGGGGCGAATTTAATTGTGTTGCGAAGGGAGATGAGATTTCGCTTGTTCATAACCCAAGTTAAGTTAGGGTGGGTGGAAGTCATGCGAGGAGGTCCTTACCTGCAGGAACTATCTTACTCTAATGTTGATTATTATGGGGAGACTACCGCAAAGACCCGTGGAGTCCTGATTTGGGAGCGCGCCGAAATTTCGCTCCCTCTACTATCACCGCTTCAAGTACCACTGTCGGCACGTACAAGGAGAGGGGAGAGAGAAAGAAACTGGTCCTGACAATTGTGGATCTCGGTAATCTCCTGAAAGGAAAAGAAGAAAAAAAATGCCTACTCAGACAGACCGAACGCAGGCCCGCCAAGCTCCAAATATCCGGCAAAAAAAAAAAAAGCTGCGCACGAAATCCTGGCAGACTAGCTTAAGCGCTATAAATTCGCAATCCCCAGACTACAGTGTTAGCAATACCGGCGAGGCACTGGAGCACGATACATAAACTCCACCAACATATCCTTTCCCCTCCATCCTTGGATCTGGGGTAATACTAGCTTAAGGTGAAGAACGAATTTCTTAGAATTCCACTTGCAGCTCAATTTCTCAGTCAGCGATGGAATTCGGATTGCAGGGTGATTGCTTCTGAGGTGGGAGGAGGTGGCAGGAGGGGTGACTGCGAGTGACGGTTTATGAAGCGGCGACACGCACTGGCTGCTGGTAATGTGGGGGTTGGTTCAGGGGAAATGTGTGTAAGGAAGTCTATGGGTTTTTATTTTTTATTTTTTTTCCTTTCAAGGTCGATGATTGTGAGTATGGATGGGACTTCAGCGTCCGGGCGGGCGGGTGGGTGTCGGAGGGGGAAATGTGTGATGAGTTATGGTTAGAGTTGAGCTATAATACATACAATAGGGGCCTTGAATGTGGAATGCTGTGGGTTGGTTGGTATAGCCCGAGTTGCGGGGGGGGGTAGCTAATCTAGTTCTCTATATCAGATTTTGAAAGCAAACTCTGCATATGTAGAAAAAATGGAGTTGTGTACTAACTTTACTAGGTTTTCAGTTCAAGTATTACAAACAATAGTTTGGCATTATGTCATAGCTTGAGCTTTCAATAATCTCATCCTAAATAGCCTCCAAATCTTACACACTAAAAATACCCATTGTCTGCCAAGGAAGAGAGCAAGAAGTTGAACAACACCACACCCAGAAATAGTCTACTGTGATCTCTGATTACTGATTTTTAAAACCATTAAAAATAGGTTGTAACTTCTAAAAATTTACTAGTACTAGATTAGAAATCTTAGTATGATTATGTGAAATTCATATCAATCTTACAGCCCAAGTGTGTAATGTTTCATTCCTATTAGTAAGTTGATCACCTTTGACTTACTTCAGCTACAAAAAGCAAAGAACTTAGAAGAAACATTACACCAATTCAGGAAGCTTTACAAAAACTGTATACCTGTAGGCTAAAATATTGCCAGTAATAGCAGAATGTTGACACTCACCAATGTGGATATTCCAGTAAACAGATGTTCAAGACACTGCAAAAATATCTCCTTTCCCCTGCTGGTAAATTAGGTAGTAAATATGAAGATTCAGTTTCTGATTCATTGTGTAACACAAAAGGTTTTTTTTAAGATACAGGATGAAGTCCGATTTTACCTATTGTAGCTGGGAGCAAAATAGAAGAAAGTAAAGTCCGTAGAACATAAGTTGAGTATGCGGAATGCAAGAAACTAATTGTAAGAAAGTTGAAAAAATAATCACTTCTGGTATCAAAGTAGCGGAATGGTATATAGTCTCTAAGCAAAAGTGTTTGTGAATTTGCTTAGTCAGATGTCTCACATTTTCCCAAACACTTCCGCCTACAGACTGTAGAACTTAACAAGAAATAAAGGAGAGGCCGCAGGGAAGGAGAATATAAATGAAAGATGTAAATGAGAATAACACTTAGGAAACAGTAGAAAGGGATAGTGTACTGTACAATTTGTGATATGAACACTACCATCTCCTGTGCAAGAGGAACGTTTGTTAATTTTAAAAAGGGAAGTGAGAATTTTTTAAATACCGGGAACAAAGCCTATAGTATCTGAATCCAGTAGTAGGAACAAAGGATTTAAAATAGAAAGGGAGAAAAGAAAGAAATACCGTAACAAAGAAAATAGCTCTGTATCAGCAACGCGCAGGCGCCAGAAAACAAGTTTAGAAGATATTGAGTAATCTCGAGTCAGCCCACTGGAGCTGCATTCGTTTTGGTCGTATAGTGGAGGAAAGGCACAAATCCGATCCGGCTACTCGAGTACTACTCCTTGAGGAAATGTCTGCCGAAGTCGAAACCGTTAGCTATGGTACGCTGCGCCAGCAGGGGCGGCCCGCCCGGATTCTTAAAATATACGTTTATCATCCGTTACATAGTGTGAACCATCGTATAAATTCGTCGAGTGCAATTATAAAGCATAGCAAAAAATCTCTAGCCAAGTCATAAATTCAAAGTTAAACCACTAAACTGAGAGATAGCACTAGTTAGTAATAAATTATTAATAATAGAGATAATGACAACAATAATAATAGCAGTCAATTGGATGTGAAGACATTGACAGACCTCCCCCTACTCCAATAGACACTTACTCCTCCGGATCAATACTCTCCATTTTAAAAAAGAGTGGAGCTCTGCGAGCCGGAATGCGGGCGCGCGCGGTCTTGCAGTCCTCGGGTGCAGGTGAAAATTCGCTCATCTTTACTACCAGTTCCTTTGGTTCAAGTTTAGGCATTAGAGCCTTTTGTTCTGCTGTGCGTCTATTCACACGACGGGGTGCGTATAGCCCTGGAAAAGGGTCATCGATTTGGGTTCTGGCACGTTCCATCGCGACTGCAGCCGCTCTCCGGCGAGGACGGAAACTCCCTGCGGCGTCCTCTAGGGTATTAAGAGGGACAGCCTCCTGGTCGCAAGAGATGTCCTTCTGATCAGAGAATGAAGACTCAGATCTCCCAGCTGAAGTCTTCTTTTGGGGGAGATTAACCTTCCATGGTACGGGTAATTTCGCACCGTGGGAGGGCTTTTTGGTATCATCTGCGCTCTCAGAAGAGTCGCTAGCAGACGGGTAAGCGGCTTGTCCCATATATGCACGTTTCTTCTCGATAAGGGGAGGCGAATGTGTAGGTTGGGAGTTGTCAACAAATGAGAAGGGGTCCACATTTGAATTTACTTTGGCTGGCTGAACTGAATTGAAAGCTTTAGGAGCCTCCACCTGATCGTGATGGAGAAGGTATATCTTCTCCTTTGTATCGAGCGCAGTAGAGTTAACGACACGGTGTTTGGACTTGCGATCGGAGTCCGACTCATTGACTAGAGGGAACTGAAGCTGTTTCTCATTTGCTGTTATAAACAACTTTGCTTCAGCTATAGCAGCACGATAGCTCCCTTTCTTAGGTGGGACTCCGTCGGAATAAGTTGTTGGTAAGGAAGGTGATCTCTTATCCTTGGAAGCTACAGTGGTGTTTCTACGACGACGAGGGGGAGTGTACAAGCCGGCCAGATCTAGTTTGGGCCGATGGCCCCGACGAGTAGAACCTCCGGAGAATGCAGGGTCGTACGGCGTATTTCTTAAAGGCTCAATTGCGCGCGAAGTAGGAGGCCCCGGAAGGCCGGAGCTCTTCGGGTCGTTTTGATTCGGGTCAGCACGAAGAGCACCAAGAGCTTCCGCGGTTTCTCTTAGCTCTGGGAGCAACTCAAGGGTCTCCTCGAGAGAGGGCAAGAGGTCTCCCCAATCGTTGTCGTCGATAGAGTTCTGCATGGTGATGCCTGTATTTGGAATCAAATCCAAGGAGTTGCACGGACAGTCTCTTAGCCGCTAATAACGAGGTCTGGGAGGATAGAGGAGGTGAAGGTGATTAGGAAAGAAAAAGGCGGGGTGGAGGCGACTAGAGATGGAAGGAAGTTTGCCCTTTCAATAGGCGGGGGAGGGTGTTGGAAGTGTGACGAGAAAGAGAGGAAGGGGTGACGAAAAGAAAGAGGAAAGCCGCAAACCACGGAGGAAGCGCCCTCAACCCTTGGTGTCGTAACGTAGTCTGTGTAAGACGACGGGAGTCGTCGTAATTTCCCTAGATCGTCAGGCTGGAGGAAGAATTACGAGATCAATGAGAGTGGAGACCAGAGATCCGGGATGTCTTCTCAGTGTTTATACTCGGACTCTCCAAGTTCCAGTCGAGGTTTTCCCTTCGCTATGGGCTAATCAAACCGCCATCCACTTAAGGGAGTCGACATTTCCTCGTGGTGTTGAGTCCGGCTCTGCGTGGTTTTGATCCTTGCGAGTTGGGATCCCTAGTAGAGTAGCAGCCACTAATATACGGGAGTTCCTATTGATAGGTAGGTTCCAGCGACATATATCTCAGAGCATTATAGAGAATTTTTCGGCATTCATACTACGGAGCAGCAGAACACCCTCCCAGTTCATAGAGCATTATCATTGATCGGGCACTTGTGGAATCTTGCTTTTTTAGGGTTCAAAACACGAGGACAAGGTTCTTGGGTGCGGGCACGGGCATACGAGAATGGAGCTTAAATCCTTTGTATGGGGGAAACCGGGGCTTGTCATTTCTAAGATAACCTTATTTGAACTTCATCAGGGAAGGGCTCCCGGACAAACTAGGTCCATCCTTAGTAACCTGTTTGCTCTGGCCATCTCACTTGCCGGCGGACACACTGACTCCTTTCAGCTTTCTACCTAGCCCTCTACTACTATACAATGTCATTAAAGTGTTCCCTCCATCTCGAGAAAATCCTCTAACAATAAATCGGTTGAGCTACAAGAAGCCACAAACCGAGAAATATTTCATACATTCAGTCAAATATTGGTCACAATACTTTTGATGGCTGCATGCCGTCCGGTGCAAGAAAGAAACCCCCCCAGAAAAGTGAGATCAGCTTCTTTTTTAACCATCACTTTCTTTGTTCGGAGATGTGGCACTAATAGAATATGTTAGGTGAATAGGGAATTGATACGAGTCCCTTCAAGAGATACCTCCTAGATCTCCCAGACAAACCCCCTCCTGTGAAAATACCCCCCTAAACTAGCCTGACTCTAGTCTTTATCCCTATCGCCAACGAACAAGCACCAAAGATTTATTCAAAACCCGGGGGTTCACGTGAATACAAGTCACAAAACAAACTCCCCAAAGGGAGAATTAATACCCGGAGAAAGCATTCCCATCAATCACCCGTGGGGGTCTAGACATCGGAGTAATGGGTCTGAGCGAGTAAACCACGGCGATACCTCTCACCCACCCGATTTCGAGAGGAAGGATTCTTGTGTAACGCATTCCATTCCTGGAATTTATCTACAGAATGATCATTACCGCACAGGATCATGCAACGCCTCCTGCCACATAAGTTCAGGTCAATCCACAATGGTTGGCATTTAAAAATAGGTGATGGAGAGGGGACAGACACACTATATGCGCCCATATATACCGTACCCGAAATATGAGTATCTTGCCCCGCTCGGCTGGAAGGGGCCCGTTCTCGTCACTCAGAGCCGATCCGCCGATGAAAAACACTAGCAGGATTATTTCCGATGAGCAAACTGTGAACGGGAATTAACGAAAGTGGCTCTGCCAAAAAAGCGCTGTTCAGAGATCAAATCAGTAGGGAAAGAGAGGCGGAGGTTCTCCCCCCAGATATGGGCTAGAGCTCACTCATGTGGGCCCGCCAAGAACCGTTGATACAGTTTCCAAGCGATTGTACTTCCAAGTGAGAAATCAGTGCCATCGCATGCGCTCCTGTCGCTCCACCCCAGTGAAAAAGTCACCAACTTCACTAAGACGCTTTTCCAAATTCTTTTGCTCTCTTTTGTACTTCTGCTCTACTTCAGCTACCCCTCAGTCCCTTTTGCCCTTTTTGTTCCTTTATTACTTCTAGTTTCCACCCCCCCTTTTCTCTTTCTCCTTTCACGCTTTCTTTTTTTCCTTTCCAATTCTCGTTCTCCTTTGTTTCTGCTATCCTTATTGTGGTGGTCTTTTATTTTGCCTGTCCCCACTCTTATGATACCTATTTCATCCCGTATCAATCTTTCTCTCTCCGCAGTTCTCCCCTCCCTCCCCAATGAAAAGCTGAGAACATTCCAATATTCGCAGAAAAATAGGTAGTTTTGGGAGCCCTGGCAACTTTCAAAATCAGAAATTCTCGAAATAGATTTAGTTACTCGTACTATGCGGCTATATAAGCCGTCACACCGTTAAAGCCTGCACAAATTAGCCAAGTCCTAACCAGGATCAACTATATTCCCGGGGGCATCACAGTGTGACAGCAGCTCCTCACAGGCATTAGTCTAGTAATATTCCTCGTATAATAGGTACGCTACCAGATATCACAGACCAAACGACAAATAGACCAGGACAGGAGATTTAGATCACAAAAATAGCATTAGAAAATACGAATTATCACTTCAACTTCTATTGCGCCTCCTCCTCCTCCCCCTCCCGTCTGTGTGGAAAGGTATGCAGGGTAACATTTTTTTAGGATATTACAATACACCCGGCGGCATAACCATTAAATTTGTCACATTTTTTGTGAGAAACCAAGTATTATACCAGTACACAGCTTACCCTTCCAGACCCAACGGAAAGAAGAAGGGAAATAATCTTTGAGAAATTCCAGCCACTTAGGACCTTTTCGAAATGGATATCGAGCGAGCCCTGTAGTAAGTAACTAACCGGTTGGAAACTGTTTATGCTAAAGGCATAGAATTATTCAAAAAAAAAAAACTATATAAAAAAAACTCTGTGCTATGATATCAAAAATCTTCCTTTCATTCGGGTATTATACTACTAGTCCATTCGATTAACCATAGCAAGCAAAGCACCACAGGGCTAGGGTTCACTCATAGACGTTGCTTAAAGGAGGCTAGCAGAGAGAGCTATCGTAGCTCCATCTACCAACGATCCGGCCCGCGGGGGGGGATATGGTATGTACAATACCGGTAGACTCCCCAGCAAGCCCAATAATATAACAAAACCACATGGACTTTACCATATGAGACGCGACTCTTCCATCTCTGCAACATTCCTTCCTTCCTTCCTTCCTTCCTTCCTTTCCTAAATTCCACACCTCCCTGTTGATCACATCCCATAGGCACCGTACGGATATGGGAGTGTCAGACCACCTGCTAGCAAGACCCCACCGGGACCACCAAACGGCTCAAATCCAAGAAAAGGAAGGAAAAAAACAGAAAAAAAAACAAATGAAATGAAATCAACTCAAATGCGAGAAGAGAAAGAGAAGTTTATCGGCCCCTTCCTCCATTACAAAAAAAAACTAAAACCCGTATATCCCAGGATCCAAACATCCGGCGAGCCCTACGGTAGGTAACTCTGACCCCCTCGAACTTGCCACTCACAATCCCAGCAACAATCCCCCCACGGGCCGCCTCCCACCCATTTTTTTCACACCATCTCACTCGGCTCACAGTCTTCTGTTTTGTACGATACCTCCTCCGGCAATCCAGCTTCACCCTCTTCGAGCTTCTAATAAGCCACAAGACCCCCTGCTAACCGCAACTACTACTAGTATTATAGTACATCACATCCACTATCAGAATGGTACACGAAGACCAGCACGCAAAACCGGGTCCGCCAAAAACCTGATGCATAGTGGCCCAACTTTCGTACAGTGATACAAGGAAAATATGAAACTCGACAGCGATTCCTCCAAGCTCTACAAAACGCCTTTCAAGAAAGGGAAGAGAAAAGAAATAAGAAATTAAGAAAAAAACTACACTCTGAGGAGCAAATTCAGGAAGAATGAGGATAAAAAAGCGGAAATCGCGACCTCTTCCTTTCTCTCCCCCGCCCCCAACTATCTACCAAGGGACGCAAAAAGAAAGGTAATAGGAAATGTAGAAATTCTCGCGAGGAAAAAAGAAAGAAAACAAACAATAGGCATTCGTATCATCAAGTGGCATCTCAACTGTCATATGGCTATTCTAATTCCCCCGCCCAAGGCCGTAGTAGCCATGCCATACCTCACTACTACCTTCATCATTGCAGAGAAAGTAGAACCTTGCTTTAAGAAAAAATAAAAGCAGGAGAGGAGAAAACTAATCGTACGGTCGTATAAAAAAATGAGAATAAAAAAATACAAGCAACTCTGAGGAACCCAGATGTCCAAGCTGCGCAACTCCAACATCTAGCGGAACCCCGAGAGGATGAAGGAGAGAAAAAAGTCTCAAGAAATTTGCAAGCCGGTTCAATCCAACAGCAGTTCTGGATCCTCATACTATCCTGATCTATCACAAATAAAAAAGCAACAGCGCACCTCCGTTAACAGACGTGGTCACGTTATAGATAGATTAAGAAAAGACATGAAAGATAAAGGCAGAACCGCTCCAAGACAAATTACGAGGCCCGGCAACGAAAGGAGGATATTTTAACTGAAAAGGGCTTTTCGTGCCATATAAGTTAGACATGAAATTCTACTCCACGACTTCCTGCACAGGTATAACATTAATAAGTTAGCTCGCTTAGTAGAAGGGGCTGCACTCTTACTTACCATTTATAGGATTGAGCATTTTTTCTTTTTCTGTAGCGCAGGAGGCTCCAGAGCAGCGACAATCGCCTGTGACATGTCAAGATATATTAATAAACCCACACCAAATATTTCAAAGCCATGGCTGGCCACATACCTCGTCAAAAACGTTCTTGAGACCCTTTTGGGTCAAAGCCGAACATTCGACATACCTATTGCCAGTTGTATTAGCATTCTACCAACTATCAGATACCCAAGAATGGGATAAATGGTCCTAGACGAGAAATAAAACATGGCATACTTTATTGCGGGGGCGGGAGGTTCATACTTGACGGCTGATAGGTCTTTGGCGAGTTGTTCACCCTGCTTAAAAGTGATGGGAGATTGACGCTGCTTGGCCAACTTCTCAAACACCGCCGGATCGTCACGAAGATCGACTTGGGTTCCTAGATATTACGAACAAAAGATTAACACGTGAGGCATTGTAGTAAAAAAAAAAAAAAGATAACACTCACCAACAATCAAGCACGGAACACCCGGGCAATGATGTCTAACCTCGGGAAGCCATTTCTCCTATAACGTAGTAGTAGTTTATTAATCATCGACTCTTGTTTATCCCAAACCAGGAAAGTATGGGAGAGACAAACTTTGACATTCTCAAAACTGGCGGGAGAGGTGACACTGAAACAAATCAAGAACACGTCGGTCTGAGGATAGCTCAACGGTCTAAGTCTATCGTAATCTTCCTGCCCGGCAGTATCAAACAACCCAAGAGTGTACGGCTCATCTCCGATCCTAGTGAAACCAAAATATAAGTACCCAGCTCAATTATACCCAATTGATAATGGGAGACTCACATAACAGTCACAGCATAGTTATCAAACACGGTAGGAACATATTCGCTCGGAAACTTATTGGTAGTGTATGAAATAAGAAGGCAGGTCTTCCCAACGGCTCCATCACCAACGACAACACATCTGTAGAGCACAAAGTCAGCAAAATAAAGTGGGATAAATTACGGCATGCAATATCCGATATCTCCAAGCTCCTCTCATCTCAGAGGATCGCGTGTTTGCGTATTACTCCCACAACCCAATCCCGGTCACTCCGACACCGCTAACTCCAGTAACGGGCGTCTCCACTACCACCCCAATTCAAAGACCGCACAACCCCGAGAAAATATGGCAGGGATGGAAAATCCAAGAAGGCAGATGGGAGAGACGGCAAAACCTACTTGATAGTTGCAACAACCATTTTGACCCCTACAACTAGATTAGAACTTTTTATACTTCGTAAACCGGCCTGCGTGAGCTTTTCGAACTCGGGGGTGGTTGGATTGCGGATACGAGAAGTGGTGAGGTTGGCTATATAAAACGAGTCAGAGGATTGATTAGACCGGGAAAATAAATGTTTGTGGTGGTGTGAAAGGCGCAAGAGGTGGGGCATTGAGAGCTAGGGCTAGAAGAATATAGGGCACGGGGGAATTCTCCACTTGGCGAGAATAGAAAATCTTGTAGCGGTGAAGGCTGAGAAGTTCAATGAATAAGAAAAGAGAGGGGATACAAGTGAGGTGACATAGTATAGGTAGACAACGTGTTTGCGCAGTCTTGAGGCGGTAGGAAGGAGGAATTGAAGTTAGGGTGAATACGTACACGGTACGTCTAACCAGGTAAATTCCAGTAGAGGAAAAGATACAGGGGAAAGAAAGAGGAAATGGGAGAAGTAAATACACAATGGAAACGGTGACCTTCTGGGCAGCGAGAATGGGAGCTGGTGACAATGTGGAGAAGGAAACGGCTTACCTAGAAACGCAAAGCTAAGAATGAATCGGAAACGGGGGCGGTGGTCGAGATATGGTGCGGGGGGAGAAGCTGGAAGCGAAAGACACACGTGGTGGGGTAGCAATCGGACCGTAGTTAAATAAACAGACCTGGGCTCTGTCTGTCAACCTCTGTTGCTTGATATTTGGTGTTTCTTTTCGGGGAAGTGCGTTGTTTCCGTGGGGAAAAGGGGCTCTGCTGGGGCTACTATAGGGTGGCTTATTGTCGTGATCGCTCGACCAGTTGTCCAGGAGAAAGGATGACTTTCCCTTTAGCTTTATCGCGTGGATTTACTGTTCGAGAGTGATGTGTCCGGATAGGAGATGAGTGCGGGATGACACGGCGATGATGTGTGGGAGGAAGTGTTGGCTTGCTACTGATGATGGAACGAAAGGGGAGACGGAGAAGTGTGGTCGAGTGGTAAGGTTGCTGCTGCTGCTGCTGCTGCTCTGCTGCTGTTGGGCTCAGGGTTGGGTTGCCTAATACCTGCCTGGTTGGCGTTGCGTCCTCTACCGAGGCCTTGACCAACCTGATTGGTCAAAAATGGCGGTGAAAGACTGGAAGGTGGCCGGACGGTGAATAAACAGAAAAGGGTGCTCGTGCAAGAAGGCAATTAAAAAAAAATTGGGAAAAAATTAAAATTATGATTGTTGTTGTTGTTCCGATGCAGGTCTCTGATAGCCCTTTCCGAGGAATCATGTTTTTTGATAGGAGAACAGCAATAATATGGTATAAACAATGTTATTATTATATGACAATTCCGATTTTCTATTCATTTTACTTTTTTACTTTTTTTCTGTTGCCTTCCGCCTCGAAAGTGTCCTTTGTGCTTCATGGTAGGTATCTCATCATGGTTCTCACCTCCGGGTGCCGGAGCCCAATCAACCAATATCCGTATATATAAGGGGTCCGCTACTAACTACAATTCGATCAACTCCGCGTTCTCACACTTTAATCTCTAATAAAAGTAAGTAATAGGAAAATCAGCCGTTTCAAACTTTTATTCGTTTAAAGAAGAGACGCACAATTATCATCGTGTCGTTCTCTCAACTCACCGGCTTTCTCGAACAAGCACCGCCTCAGCTAAATCTGTCGCAAACAGCCTCCCGAAACCGTTAGATACGCTCTTTGTCTACCCCTGCCAAACCAGAATTTGTAGTCAGCATGGCAAAAGAAAAAAAGATGTTGAAGGAAAAATCAATCCTTCGCTTCTCTTGGAGCTACCGTTAACCGAACAGGAAGGCTTTCGCCTCGTGTTACCTTGCAGGCCAAGCACCCCATCTCCCGTCTGTCACCCATCCTCAGCCTCATTTCGGAGGGCTCTGCTCATCCCGTCAATGCTATCAGATTCCACCGCGTACACTTGCACATTCCGACTCACAGCACTTGCGACATAAAGGTGCCCGCGAAGTTCAGGCGACGAATTTCTTCCCCCTTTTACCATTTTATCCTGCGAAAGTAGAGGCGGAGAAAAAAAACACCCGCACCGGTCATCTAAAGGGGAGAGTAGCTTCTCTACTCGGATGCTAGGGATAACCAATTGTCGCAGCTTTGTATGATCGTCGTCAGGGATGATACCTACTTCCATTGACCTGTTTCCCCAGTCTTGTTCTCGAGTTCACCTGGGCATCGCGATAAATACCGGTAATTAAATTCAACCGGGACACAGTACGCATGATGTCTGGGCAGATGTTTTCCAGGTATCGTTTCATTAGCCTTTGTGCAGTTCAATGAATGAACCCACGCGGAACTGCTCTCAGGGTCCAATGACGCAAAGACAAAAGGTGATATGAGGCTCTCGGAACGTGTTTGGTTCTTTCGGGACTCGGAAAATCCGGGGTACATGAAGCATTCCTTTTAATTGGTTCTTTGCGAGCGCCCTTCGCAATCACAGCAGCATCCTCCGCCAATTATGATTTGAATAGGTTACGGGTGCCCTCCCACCATGGTATTTTTACAGCCGATGTTGGCTATTTTCTGCACTAGTGGCTTGGGTGCAGGCGCTTTGAAGTGCGTATTGGTTGATAGTTTCGGGCTACTATGGCCCTGCCGGATAGACTAGAACCATAAATACCGCGACAAGACTAGAAAATACGCAGGCAAAATTCTATCGTCTTTCCTTGCGCTATTTAAGGCTACGGTAGTTAGTGGTCTCTATGCAAACCGTGGCGTTGAACTGACGGATAGGCATAGCAGCATGGCTGCTCTGGGAATTTCCTAGCCCTCAGCAGCAACCACTTACCATATTTGAAGAATTTTGCATTGACAACTGAATTGCCACATCAGCCCAAGGATCACAACCTGCTCGGAATTGTCAAAAGTTTCTTCCCCCTATTATTAACTATCAAGATTTGCGACAAAAGTAGACCCACGGAAAAAGGTAATTAACAACTCAAAAGAGGGGCGAGGTTACTTCTATTTCATAGAGCCTGTATCGGCAAGTAGATGCACGAGTTTACAGGTGAAATACTTACTCGAGTATATTTAATAAGACGAAGGTGGTATACAGGTAACCACTTGGAGAAAAGTTAGGCACTGCCTTTCAAGTTGCTATTGCTTTCCTAATCCTGTGATTGATTCCCTACTCAAATACGGCCATCATTACTAACAAATTTATGGAAATCAAGAACTACGATATCTTAAAATGTAACGGTGAAAAATACTACCTGTTAGGGGCTTCTTTTTTTCAAACGATCATAAATGTTGGCTTATCGCGAGTGGAACCATAGCTACTGGCGATAGAACTTCCGTTTTCGGCCACAATACCATACCGTGATACCTCCCATCCATTGTAAGAGGAGGTATTCCTCAACAGCCCCAAATCCTCACCCCCCCCCCCCTGAGGCATAAATCTCAAGCGATAATCCTTCCCTCACCCAACCTGCCATCACACCCACACCTGCCGGGTCCGCATACATGCCAACCAGGGTTGCTTCAAGAAACCCATCCACCCTTTGTACCCGAGCCGACTCGTATCGCATAATATCCGACGGCCCCCCACCTACAATACCCCCACTCACATTTCACCCCCTGCTTTCCCTTGTTGACGTTATCGTCTTGGAACAGGGCTATGCCCAAGCCCCTACCCTACCCTTGCCATGGCATACTCGAGCGCTGTATCATACTCGAGTATCATACTCGTATAATACTCAAGTGCATGCATTTGGGCTGCACTAACCCGCATTCCCGCACCCTGAAACCCGATTCGGTAAGCTGTCATGAGGCGAGAGCAGAGGCCGAAGGGATGGTGTAGGAAGGGTTGGGTCAAGTAGTATCATAGAAAATATGAATAGGAAGATCTACATGGTTGCTTAGCTCAAGCTGAACGAAAAATATATCCTCAGGGGCACCATGGTGTGGCCCGCACCACCCGAGCCATTTGGCCTGCTGACCTACGTGAACACGGAAGATGTGAAAGGATATATACTTAGCGACTTATAGTCCGGGGGTGATCCAATATCCTTGATGCGTGGTTTCAAGCTTTATCTAGTCCCCGTTTTGCTATTGACCCATCGATGATCACCCGCTTTCCTGTGGTACTGATAATAGAGCGGCGCTATTCCTGCTTTGCCGTACGCTACCAAGATGATAACCTGAGTGCTCATCAGGTGTCTCAAGTGAGATGACTCATTCATATGGTAACTAGGGATCGATCTAACGACAACCTGCGATGGAGAAACCTAGTTGGTGGAGCTGGTATCGCTGAATTTCAATGCCGAGTGATGTGTGGTGATTGTGCTCGCCGGTGCTTACTACAGAATTAAGAGAAGACTATTATTCCGAAGGATGTCTTCGAGTTGCAGTATCGGAATTTAGGGAAGAGTGTGTAAGCCCAATTGCTATAGCTTGTGCTATGATAGGTATTGACCCTCTGATGAGCGTGAGCGTGAGGGATCGCAACCAGTTTAGGTTCAGGGCAACATCTCCCCCCCCCCCCGAAGAGGGAAATTAGGATGGGCCATGGGGGTGGAAGCTCAAAGCAGGGGGGAGATAAGATGTGGGTAAGGCAGGAACTCTACAGAACCTAATGAGGCTCAAATATTTAGCTCAATAAAGACATTGGCATCCTGCCTTCTAGGAATGGTTATCTAAGCTTTAGGCAAATTGATTTAACGAGAGATCAATCATTTCCGTGCATATTCAACAAACGTCAGCCAACCAACTAACAAACAGTAGCCTCCAATGGCTAAGAAACCACCTACCTCCTAACAAACAACTCCACCTCAAAGCACTTCGAATACCTCCGCCCAACAGCCTCAACCCCCTCGGTATGCCATCATTCTCCTCCCGAACCTCCTCCGAAATCTCCGCGCCACTTGTCCTAGCCGCCCCGGTAATTGGGGCAATGGCAATCATCACCCTCGCGGGTCTCTTTTAGTTACCCTCTTTGGCGTCAGCTGCGCACTGGTAACCCCTGCTTCTCGGAGCTTTAACCCTATCCGGCCCCTTTCTAATGCTACCTTCGGGGGTATTAGGGGGAACTCAATCTCTCTCGCCCGCGAGGAACTCCCGACCAAGCGGAGAGTGTCTTTAATAGGGATATCCAGCTCGGCGCAAGCAGCTGTGGCGCAGTCAGCGGAGTCATAGACCATAGTAACCTTAATCCCAACCAACCGGATTAGGTATGATAATAGAGTGTGCTCGAGGGATACCTCCGACGGACCAATTCCTCCAGCTTCCTTCCCAGGAGTGAGCACACCCTGCTGTTGCCCTAATGTCTTCCTTAGCCGGGACTGAGCAATCGAGTCTCCCCCAGTGAAGAGATCAACTGATTTCTTTCTCTCGAGAATGGGCAGGATTATTTCGATCCTATTGTGCAGGCATGTTGCGTCGACTTCGGAAGCGAAAGTAGATGGCTCTGGTTACCGTTGACGCCGGAAACCGCTTTTCCGCACCCGGGGGGTTTGTGATGAGGCAGTGACGAGGGGCTGGATATCAAGAAAAGCACTGCGCTGAGTGGAGACCCTAGGGACCTCTTCTGGTCTGGTTGATGCGGCATCATTATATGTTGTAAAATTCCATTGCCAGCCTGCTGCTGACAATCCATTTCGCGATCCTGGAAAGAGCCGGCATAAATGTGATAGCTTGAAAGCTTGTGTGGTTTGTGCGATGATCCTCACTAGGATTGAGGAGGACTGCTCTTATAATGCTCTTGAGAATTGGCTAATATACTCTGGTGGATGTATTTCCAATGCAGTGAGATACCTGATCCGGGTCTAGTATGTGCTCGTTACTACATTTCCTTAATACTTCCATCACCTTCACTCCAGCCAGACACACATTCCTTAGCTCTTAGTTCATGTCTTGTCAGCTGACCAGCACTGACAGGATGGCGGTTTCTGGGGGAAATTCTTGCATCATTATCTAATTTACGTTTTTGAGAATAGGGTTGTAACTTCCCAAGACTGCGTTCGGACTTCTGGTGCTGGGGGCGTCCGCATGTTGTGCGTTTTTGCTAATGCCGGGGAGCTGTTCCAGCGCTCCTTTTTCACCTTGTTTAGAGCAGCCCAGAATGCTCTTATTATGGCACTATAACGGGATACAGTGCGCTAGTGGGGAAAATTATTGGGGTAGTCTTTCCAAAGGGGAAGTTCACTTTACCAATCAAGGAATATCTCTGGATTATAGAAGTTTTAGTTTTGGATTCCTCGCCATCCTAGGGAAATTTCCTCCATGAGAGTGTCGTCCCCGGGATATAATAGCGGGAGGTGACTGTCCGTTAGTCCCGCGGCCTAACAACCAAGGGCCGGCGATTGAGGATGAGAACAGGGAAGGTTTTCCATGCATAACTCTCTAACTAGTGGAGGTAGTTGGGCGTGAATAATTCCCGTGAGCGGCTCTTTTGGTGGCCCAGGGGCCTGGGGGTAGAAAGACACATCCCGTGTGGAGAAATTTTGCAAGGGCGTTGTTTAATTGACTTTAGTTCAGTATGTGATCCTCACCATGACCACCTCGATATAGTCCTTAGAGAAGACCCAAAGCATCGGATTTGGTCCAACCTCTACCAACCAGTAGGCCCAGGTTCCGTTCGGTTTGGGGGTGTCCGGAAGGCATGGTGAACCCCCGATAAAGCACCACCGGAGGATAGCAAGTGACAAAGAGGAAAGCTAATACTAACTACCGATCCGTTTTAGTTCCAAATTCTATAGACTTGGCCAGCCTACACCTCCAGCGCCAGAGGTGCGGTGGTTGTGAGAGGTGAGGAGCAAGAGGTAGACCCGTATCCCTCGACCACGGTTCATTGGGAGCGGTGTTCGAGATCAGGGGAGGAGCTTCAAGACCCCTTATATATTATCTTGGCTATGAAAAGAGGTACGTGAGAGAAACCAAAGCTCGAGATCAGTGAGGGCTCGGGTAGAGAAGTGCGTGAGAAATGTAGTAATCGTGACAAAGGGTGATGAACTGAATTTGAGGAAGCTAATAAAACAGGAATCTACCCGGGAACTATGAGGAAATGCACAGGCCCATGGCTAACACACGACAAACTGGAGCTGACAAGTTACAAGCCACAAGGAGCCAGGGAAACAAGCCTGTGGGAGAAGTACCTGGATTCCCACATTCTTTCCTGCCGTCACATCCAAATCTAGCCCCCGCCCATCTGTCGCAGTTCAGTCAGGGATCCCTTACTACCTCTCATATGATTAGAAAGATGCTGGGATATTGGCATTATCTTACTCTCGTAGTACTTGTACCATCTGACCAGCACTGCACCATACAAGAAATCGCTCGGCTGCAAATGTCAGATCATTGCCAAATCATACCAAGCAGCTACGGAGGCACAATCTTGCCCCTGAGCCATAAGCCTGCCCCACATGCTAAGGCTAAGACGCCAGAGGGGTCAATTAGGACCTCCAACCAAAACCCCGGGAGAGAATCCCTAGCAAGAACGAACCGACTACGGTCACACCCGGGTATGGGCGCTAGTGATGGGATAGCCAGGGGTTCGAAGTCCCCACGCCATTACTCTCAGAGGTATGATATGATACCACAAAAATGATCTAACCTGGCATGCATGCATGATGCTGGGAAGAGTGAAAAAGAAAAAAAGTTCCCAAATCTCACACAAGCACCAACGCCACCACCACCACAGATCGATCTACATCTCCCACCCAAACCGCGAACCAAACGAAGCGAGGACCCCGGTGCGATTGATACCAAAAATCATTGGGTTGGCCACTTACCCATCATATTATTATACCCCACCGCCATCATACCAGGGCACTGTACTGACTTCTCATCGTCGAACCCGCTATGACACAAGACACCGCATAACTCTCACATCCGGATGATAATATGACGCTAGCTAGCCAGGATTCCGAAACCAGGTTGGCGAATGCCCCGAACTTGTTTTCAGTGGTTGATCCCGGTGGCGCACAGTACATACAAAAGCGGATAAAATGCGCATGAAAAAGTGGGAGTGGCGTGCCAGGCTGATGCGAGCTTCGCTGCTATGATATAATACAAATCCTGCACTTGCAAGTACAATGAAGTGTCCAAGTAACGGAAACAAGAGTGGAATGGCCAAAAAGAAGAAGAAAAATAAATCTACTATATCTCAAATCTCCAGACGAAACTAGAACAAACCTAACGCTACTAGAACAAAACAGACTAACATTAGGGGTGTGCATGTACAGGGTAGAGTAAGGGCACCACCCACCGCCAAAACGCGCATTTATAGCTACTCGACAGAAGCCCCCGTGGAATGGGGCCTCTCTTTGGTCGTGGAACGTCCCCCTCATCAGACCATTGTAACCTCCATTAAAGAGAAGCTTCGTTTCATGATGGCCTTTGCCAAGTTGCTGTGCGTGCTACCGTGGGGCATTGGCTGTGGGTGATCGAACATTCAGGGATCAGTGAGATATCGGAGCTTCTTGCTTGTTTGAGCAAATTCAATGGCAAATTCACTCTTTTATTTTCTATGATGGTGGCAATCCCCAGGCCTCCAGAATCTGTGAGCGCCCGATCATCCATGGCCGAACCCGAGTATCATACATACATGCATGTAACAGCACACAACACCCCACGGCCAAGTCCACGCCCGGCCTCCGGCCCCCGAATCGGCTCGCCCGGGCTCCGACAACCCCCGACAACTCATCTATTATCAACACCCCCCCCCCACCAATCCCCAAAAATGAAGAGGAAGAGGAAAAAAATCAATTAAATTGCCCATCCCAACTAAACCAGTCAAAGTCCAGTGGACCCCTCATAGCAGCCTGCTCCATCTGCAACTGAAAACCCTCGGGCTCCGCCACGAGCGCTTCAAGGTCTAAGCCGAACCCGGAGGGCGCAGTACCGGTCTCCGACGCGGAAGAGAATGCGTGGTCCGAATACGGCGCTGCGGCAGAAGTGGTAGGTTCGTAGCTCATTATGTCGGATGCGGGCCAGCGGAGGAAGTTTGCGGCGTGGAGGTCCACCTCCGGTAAGTCATCCAGGCCCAATGGTGGAGATTCGGTGTTTGAGTTTGAATGTGAGCTCGAGTGCGAATGCATGGGTGGTGGTGGTGGTGGCGGTGGTGTGGCGGGGAATACTTGCTCGACAGAGTCGGCGGGGAAGGCCGTTGTGCCGTAGAAGCATCCTCCGAAACCTTTGCGGGAGGCACGGGCGTTGTCACGGTCACAGGACTCTGGCCGAGCTTCTTCCCCTGCGCTGCGGTGGTGCTGGTATGGTGACGAGACTCGAGGCATGTCTTCCTCCACCGAGGTACGTTTTCGCTTTCCCGCGTGTTCCCGCGCGAGCTCTAACTTTCCGTAGTTCTTTAGGAAGGTCCCCGCCACACGAGTGAATGCTGAAGCGATTTGCAGCAACTTTGCTGCCCCTTCGGACTTTTCTTGCATGCGGCGTAGATACGATACCAGGCTCTTCATCAATTGGAAATCGACGGTTTTCGATGTCGGAGCGGTAGGATTACGAATCACGGCGGAGAAGAGGATGAAGAAGGATGTGAAGGGATAGTACTGGAAGAGCCTGACGCAATAGTTAGATGAGGGTGGACGGCAGTCGAAAGGGGGGAGTGAGTTACCAGATTATCATTCCGCTGTTGGCCACGTCAAGATTGCCCTCTACAACTTCGTTTATAATCCGGATACTATCTCTTGCGCTCTCTAGGCAGTTGCTGTCGCTCTGCACCCAGATCGCCATGTCCGGGCGAGCCATGCGGTGGACGAGAGTGAGGCTGCAAAGGTAACTGAATTTTTGCTCCAGTTTCGAGAAGATAGCTAGCGGCGCCGTCGCCGCGCCTTCGTTTATCGCCGCGCCCGGGCTACCAATAGCGTCGAATACTGCTCGAGATTGCGCCCACCAAGCGCGCAATTCCAAATCTAACTCCACTATTGCCTTTTCCTTCCCCGCCGTTTCCTGTCGTGTTGCCGCGGCAGAGTACAAACGCATGTATATGCTGCTTTGGATCTTGGCTAGCTTTATCAAGGCGATAAAGTTTGCGGAAAAAAAATCTTTCCCATCGCCTTCGGGCAGCTCAGTATCACAGTCAAAGTCCGGAAGGCAGGTCGATCGTCCGAATGTCAAGGATAAGCACTTATCTAGGATGTACACGTTCCAGAAAATTGCCTTTCGCTCTTCTAACTCTACTTTGGAGAACGGGCACGGCGACGGGGGGCGACGGTGCAGACCAATCGCTGTTGCGAGCCGCGCAGCGCCGGACATCAATGACCAACAGAGGCCCGGGCGGGATATTTCTACTGAGATCACAGCCTGGAGCGGGTTATCATTCATGCGTATAGACGAGCGCCGGAGCATACTCACCCCAGTCATAAGAGCCTGCACATTACGCAGCCTTGGCGCCATAAAAACCTCCAAATCGTCTATCGCTGCCCAGGCATTGAGGAAGAAATCCCGTCCCATACTCGCATCAATATCCTTTCGTGAGGTGCTCTTACTATACATTCCAAATAACATCACATTGTTGAAGCAGACCAGCCATGCACGATCTTCACTAAGTTTCTTATCTCCCCCGTAGAACCGATTCACATCTTCCTCAAACCGTGTCCGCTCGAATATCGGGAACCAAACATGGACAGTTTTGAAGTATTCTATCGCATGCAATTAGTCGTAGCCCTCCCCGGCGAGGAACAAAAAACAGGGCAATACCAGCAATCAGGTCCTCAGCAATCTCCCTCCGGGGAATACCCATATTCGCACTCCCAGCTCCCATTCTCAATTCCCTGTGCCCGTAATGTGGAAACCATGCTGCAACATTGGTAGATATAGCGCTCAGCCCCCTCAGTGCACCAACAGTCTCCGCCTGCGCCGGCTGTGACAACATGCTCTCCACCGAAGCCCCAATATTCCCATCCGCACTGACCCTCATAGGGTCGCTTGCCCCCCGTCGGCGATGCGAGCCGCCTACCTCGCTACCCGGCGAACTAAGCCGCAATTGCTCCTCTGCCAGGGACCCCGCTTCCGAGGATAGCATCATTAAGGATGACGGGCCGAGGTACTGTACCTCTCGCCGTACAGGTATCTTGTACGTTGTAGCCAGCGGACCACCGTTATTTAGCTGTGGCGTCTGTGGCGTTCCGGGACTGCATTGTGATTGCGTGTGACTGCTCGAAATAATAGTCCTTGAATTGAACGCTGGCGGAGGCGTAGACGTCAGGTTCGAGGACTCGAGCGCAGAGACTAATCGCGCCATCGTAGCCTCCATACGGTCTAGGCGGTCGTGCACTTCTTCAAAGCGGTGTGCACTGTGTTCATAAGCCCAGTTAGCTTCAGGATGTCTCCCGACGCGCACATGATCGGGGCCGGGGGGAACTCAACTTGCGCGAAGCCTCGTTATCGCGCTTCTGCCGCTCCGAATACGTGCACGCCGTCTTCCATGATCGGCAGTTCTGGCAGGTGGGTTTCTCGCGGCCGCATCGTACCTTTGCCCTCACGGTTCCCCAATAAGCTTCTCCTATCCGTAGAGTATTCCTCCGAGGTGGTGTGGGGTGTGCAGCAGTGAGGCACAGGGGGGGGGGGGGGTTAGTTGTGATATACCTTCTTTTCACGACAAAGGTCGCACGCAGGATTTCTCGCAGAGAGCCGATCTCCCTATGCACTCCCAGCTTCGAGTTAGCATTCGAATCTCTGCCGGCCGAGTGAGCATGGCCAGAGCATGTTTGAGATACGTACCTGGCCCGAAGAGTCGTCCTGATGCAGATTATTCGAGTTCCGGGACCGCGGACTGAGGCTCATTCTGTTCGTGGGATGGGAATTTTGCTAGTTGCAAAGAGCCCTTGATAGTGTGAGGCTAGATGTTAACTAGCTTGTTGGCGATTAATAACCGATGGTGTCGATCGATGTCTTAGTGGACTGAAATCAAACGAGGGAATAATGGATTGAACTGCCAGAGGTCAAGATTATGAATACAGGAGCTAAGTAAGGAAGTAAGCAAGAGTTAGGAAGCGAGAGGTGGTACAGTCTGGTCCGTCCATCCACCGTACTCTTATCGACTATCTTACTCGAGAAGAAAGATGATTAGAACAAAGGAGGAAGGTCTGTTCAAATACTCGTACACGGAATTATAAACTTCCTCCCCCCTCCGATCCCTTTCCCTGTAACAGTGAGAAGTGCAGGAGTCATGCTCGGCCGATCTAATCCACGAATGAACGAATGTGCAACGGGAGCTAGGGGTACTAAAACTGTACTGTCAGCTCAACAAATTCCTCCGAGGTAAGCATGTCGAAAGGCAGAAAGAGCCTCCAAATGTGCTATATCTACCTGTTGAACAGAACCAACCATACCAAGTCTGGCGGCATAGATTCATTTCCCCTACCGGTACTCTGTAAGTGCATGAGAGCCGTATCGGGACCCACTGCGGCTGTGAAGTTGAGCATAATGAGAAGATTGTGGGAGAGACGACAGCCACAGAGAGCTTCCGGGTACTAGGGACTCAACAAGCAATTTAGCCGAGGCAACTGCTTGGATAGGCTCAATTGTTCGCGGTACGCCTATCACGAGGTGCAAGACAGCAAGTACCGCAAGTAAGAGGGAAACATGCATAGCACAGTACACGTACAGGTAAGCCTCCTCCGGAAATAGTCACCGTATTAGAGGTTATTGTTAGAGGCTATCTCCAATACGGAATGGTACAGGGGCACCAGAAGTCAATACCTCGCTTCACTCAACCCAGAACGTCACCACTTTAAAACCCGTATTAGCTAAACAACCACAACCTCCACAACTTGACATCCCCCACAAACATGTTCAATTTTCCCACTCTCCAGAGATCTACACACCATCTTACGGTAATCAGGAGTAGGCTGATTTCAAGTTCGTATGGAGGAGCTAGCCGCAATCGACATGCCGAGGCTAACTCTGACAAGCTACTTATCTTGGCATTACTGTTATCCCTGGTTAGGAAGCTGCGATTTTGATATCACTTACCGGATCAGGAGATAATCGTCTCTCAACAAGCCACCCACCCGGAGCCATAAGCAAGAGGCGTGGGTGCGGTACGAGCCCGCGCCCGGCGCATCGCGAACGGGGACCGAGGCGGCGTTCCTGCTACGACTCCATAATCCAGGTGCCCCGCAGAGCAAAAAGAGCCTATTGTCTTCCCTAAGTGAGCTTTACAAAGTCCTTGTAACCAAACGCAACGTAGCACAAACAATGCCAACGGAACTCCCACCGTCCCCGCCTCGTCATCTACTCGAGTACCGGTACTTGTCCCAGGCAAGAAGTACCCGAAAATTTAGGAGGAAAACAGGGATAATTCAGGGATAATTCAGGGATAGAGCAGGGGGATTTTGTATGGCCGACCGTCTGTGCACATCAGTGCGCCCATACAAAAAAGGTCAAAGTCCAATTTTCGGGTACTTCTTGCCAGGGACGAGTACAGGGCAGAAACCGGGCTCTAACCGCTTGCAGCTGGAACAGCATCCAGCCTCCGTCCCCGCAGACTTCAAATCATCACCCGAATGGCAATTTTCTCATCAACCGCCCAACATCGACAAGAGCCAAGCTCTTGTTTCTCCTTACTATTATTTCTATTTTTAAAAAGAAGGTCATGTTCCGAGAGAGGACTAAGCAAGCACACTTTTTTTATTCTCTCTCCCCCCCCCCCTTTTTTTAGCAGCACTGGACTAGTAAGCCACAGGAGTACAGTACAGCACAGTACAGTACCCGCCAGAAAGGTAGCGAACAGTTGGTCTAACCCACGAAATAATCCCCGCCTTGCGCTGAAATACCTCCCCTGGGATTTGCACCGCACTCGAGCACAGTACTACTACGCAATACCAGTACGACGAGTTTAAAAGTAAGTTAACCGGGAACACGATAACGAGGCTAACTTTCTCAAGGCACCGACTTCCTACTCCCCACTACCTACCCACCCCGAAACTGCTAGTCTGGGATACCAAGGCATGAAAAAATTGTCGTGGTTGGGTAGATATGATAAGATTGTATTGAAGCCTCCCTTAGCTCATCTCACGAGGTCAAACACACCCCACCCGTCGTCAAGAAAGAAAGTCATATGGCAACGCAATTGGAGTGACCCCCACTCGCTGAGAATATACCCAAGACGTGGAAGGTGTGCATCGTACGGATTGTATCCTACCGGGACCCGGGTCACCGTAGGATACGAAGTCCTCGTCTGCCTGCCTGCCTGCCTGCGGAGCCGGCCTACCCGCCTCCAGCTCCCTCCTCGAAACGCGTGTTCCAGTAGGAACCCCGGGATTCAATGAGGGGAGGTAACCATAATTGTACAATCGCAATAAGTTATTCCTCCTCCTCCTCCTCCTCCTCCTCTCCCTTGTGGTAAGGGGATTCTGTGCATCCGTGATTTCCGGCGGTGGAGAGCGTTCGGGAAGCCTAGTTTGGATGCACATGTCATATCGGGCCAGATATGATAGCATATATACACAGCACGTTCCTTACCTTAGTTCGTAATGGGGGAGGGGGGGTGATCTGATAGGTTGGTCCCAGCCTTATATCTTGGCTAGCAGGACTGGGCAGGGGCAGGGGGAGGTTTGGAAGGGCAGGTTGTTACGATACCGTAGTGCTCGAGTATTCAGTTTATATATAGCCAGATTAGCCGGAATTAAAGTCCTGCTCGATGTCATTGGTCAAGGTATTATATTGAAAGTTTTAAAGTTGGTAGGTTAATCTGGTAGAGAGATGTTTTGCGGATTAAGCTTGATTAAATCAATACGTCAGTTCTACCGTTCTCCCTAGATTAGATTTGTACAGCGGTACAATACAGCAACATACACTCGAAATTCTAGTCGTCCGTTTTGTCTTCTTAATTGAGATCATGGTCAATCACTTATTCTGGCATTAATGCAGCACTCCTGATATAATACATCAGACCAATCAGCAATCCGAGCACCCAACCAAGCCTGCACAAGCATGCATTTGCCCAATCTCAGACTCCCCGAATATGCATCCGCCGCATGAAAGAATGTGAAAAAGCCAACAATGCGCAAAATGTCAATGCCTTATCGTACGATACGATCCATTTTTGCCCTATGATAGCATTACCACCAGTTGCCGCATGGTAATAACCTAATACCCAAGCAGCAGCAGCCATCCCAGAAGTTCGAGGTAACAATAACGTTTCACTATCATACAACAAAACCAGTTCCATTTCTAATCCTAATATTATTATTGTAATAATAATAATAAGACAATTCCAAACTCCCTGAAATATCGGTACCATACGGTAAATTGGTAAGTGGGAGGCATCCTCGCTTCGCCTCCCTCGCATATCGCCCCTCTAAGCAATGGCAGGACATAGTAATGATAAAATATAATTTACCTATCAGGAGTTACTGGAAACTATTTGTCAGGTGTAGCGTACCATCCGTGATCCATACCATGATAAATTCACCAAGGCTGGGGACCTAGGGATTCTGAATTCGCCGCTTGAGATTCCCCTTGGGCACACTGAGAGGCTTCTAAAATCTCTACCAGTATTATGCAGAAGAGCTTGGAAGTTCACTCTAAGCGCCCGGAATCTATAGCATCGCTGATAGAGGGAAATAAAAAGTACTTGTTCTGAAAATTGCCGATTTCAGAGGACCAGGCAGCCTGCAAAAACCTGGAGCTAACTTAACTTACCTCCTTCAGACCTCCACATGTTAGTCGTAGCGGCCGGGATCATCTATCCAGCTGAAGACGGACGCGATTCGACAGCTTGTGCTGTGCCCGTGTCAAGATCTAGAAAAAAGAAAAGAAAGAAGAGAAAGGATGGAAGGGGAAAAAAGCAATTTTGCCGTGAAGTGCCCAAGCACCTTGACATCGCCGAATCGGACCCGATGATGGTATCAGTACTGTACTTGAGCGCACGATACCATGGTAAGCCCCCCGCCAGCAATAATTGTCACTGACAACCCTTCCTCCTGGAATTTCAAACACCCGCTTATTATCCAGTATGACACGGCGTCTGCAGGGCCCTCCCCGAGCACGGAAAGCCACAATTTCTCACCCCCCCCCCCCCCGCGCCACGGAACGCTGCGAATACCGATACACGGTCATGTAGGACGATCTGATCTGATCATCAAAAGCGTGACACACGTGCGGTTCGCAATTTTTACTCGAATACCGTAAAAAACTTAGCACGAGTAAATCCACCATCGGCAATCGCCGTACTAAACCGCAATAGGCTTAGCAAAGCGGATTGACAAAATTGCGAATGCCAGCTAACGAGACCCAGCGGGCTCAACTTATACCCTGTCTGGAAAATTATATTCCCTCTCAGGGTGCTTCATCTTAGATTCCGGGGGGCCAAGGGCCCGACCGCCGATGATGAATCTACTGAGTTTTTACGGTACGGTGCGTACGGTATATTCCCCTCCCCATGCACGGGATCGTTCGTCTGAATCCCGGTATAGTGCCGGACACTGCCAATCGACACCTATGTTAATTCGCCGTCGCTTACTAAGCGCCAACAACCTTCCTAATTGGGTTAGGTTATCTCACCCAGTGAAATGATCGGCGATATTTATTGCCGCATTAGGCATGGTACCGCCAAGATATTACCCG
>Ga0307509_10001051_pt1 | contig 47326 bp, 37 predicted proteins | sample 10_EM_MG_FD_202245 | JGI IMG/M metagenome (GOLD analysis project Ga0307509, IMG submission 202245) | Populus trichocarpa ectomycorrhiza microbial communities from riparian zone in the Pacific Northwest, United States - 10_EM | ecosystem: Host-associated > Plants > Roots > Unclassified | place... | reverse complement strand
CCACTGGATGTCTTACCTCTAAAATATCCCTGAAATATCCCTGAAATATCGCCGTTTATCCCTGTATTATCCCTGTTTTCCTTCTAAATGTTCGGGTACTTTTTTTTTTATTTTTTATTTTTTATAAAACTTTTTCCATTTCGGGTACTTAAGCATGTTCGGGTACTTGTTACCTGTGACAAGTACAATGGTTACACCTTCCCTACCGCAGCCTCCTTTTTTTGACAGGATCATCGTTATAATAGTACGGTTTTAAACTTTTCTTGTTGATAACTGCCAGATTGGAACGGTTATCATACAAGACAATAATAATATTATCGCAATATTTTTTATCAGATATGATTATGATTCTCAGCTTCTATCAGGATGAACTTTTGTTGGCACGTGTCTAACGGGATCTTAAAGTTAGATGGAAAAGAACGTACTGTATAATACTCGAGCGTTATGAGAAGAAGAAGAGAAAAGGAGAAAAATTAAAAGCACAATCAATCAATCCGACTTCTCTTCCTTATCTACTTTCTCCGACCCTATCCCGAACGGCTTCAATAGCAACTCCTCGATCGGCTCCGTCTCCTCAATCTGCTTCCAAAACTCGTCTTCGGTTATGGGCTTCCCCAAGACTTCCTCCCCAACATCCTGAACCACGCCATCCAACTCATCAAGAATGGTGCCCCAGGGCGTATTCGCCGTGACTTCCTTGCATTCGCCCAAACGACTCCACCATCCCTTGTTAATGCGACACCAGATACCCAACCTCACCGACTCGGGGAGCTGAGCCGGGATCCCGCGTCTTTTAAGCTCGGATAGCAGCCAAGTGACGACTCTACAGCGCGGATCGGTTCCGAAGCGGCGCCTGTATCCGAACTTTTTAGTACCGAGACGGCACTCGGCGACCCATTTTTCCAACCGGTCGTTGGTGTGCGAATTCGTTTGCCTGGGACAGAGGGTCAGGCGGTAATGCTCAGGCTCCGCGTCCCAAAGCCCAGCGTCCCTCCACACCTTCTCCGTATCCTCTCCCCAATACCCGCAGTCGCACGGAAGGTGCTTGGAAGGCGAAAACGGGTTCAACTCCGACAGGAATGTGAAGCTCTCAATCGGCGCATTCAGATTGTGTCTAGAAATGCAGACCGGCACCGTGAAAACGCCGGGAGTATCTGCCTGGCCAATAGCCCCTGCCGTCTGCAATGTTCCCGCACCCAGCGGGTCCACGATCTCGTAGGATTCCAGCTCCAGCAGATAAGAGCGGACCGAAGAGGTGATGATGTCAGCGCTTGACACTCCCCATTCTTCCCACTCCTCGGAGCCGAAGGGCGCCTCGTTGTGGTGTCTTGATGACTTGCCCCGCGCGGCCCATTTGTACATATAGCAGGCGAGTTCACCACCATCATGGCCGTTACCAATCCCGTGCGTCGCGGCTTCAGAAGAGGTATAGGGCACACAGGCTTTTAGGTTTTGTGGGCCTGTGTTATCCTGCTTGCAGCTCTGGGTGGAAGCACCACCCGCCATCCTGCCAGGGTTTTTGCGAGTTTTTAAGTCAGTTGTGCAAGTTATGTAGATTTGTTGAGCCTTGAGCGCTGCATTCAGGGTTTTGAAGAAGACGTTTCTGGTTATTTGTCTGTTGGAAGGTTAGTTAGTGGTTTGGGGGGAAGTGGGGAGGTGGGGTTTGTTTACTCTTCGACGTCAGATGTCGTGAAGCTTCTCAGGATGTGGTCGTTTGCTGGGAGGTAGTGGCCTCTTGCGAGGAGAACAGAGAGTGTGGTTTCGCCTAAGGGCAACATTAGTTGGTGAAATTGAATCACGAAGGGTCACTCGGTGAACCTGCCTGCTTCAGAGATGTCCTTCGGGTTCATAAGCTCCGTAACACCGGCCTTGAGGCCCTGGCGAGACTCGCTAGCCATCTTCCCAATGGCCATAGCTAGGTTGGCTCCGTTGAGATCAGGTTCTCGATCCTGAGCCTCGGGTTGTGCCGTCCACAAGTTAGCCCCCAGAATCGCTTCGGGGATCCAACCGGTAAATGCCGAGAATCCCATCTTATACATATCAACTATCAGCTGTGTTTTATCTTTGTCTCTCGCTTCCTTCCACTTGACAAGGTTATTGAAATCCCTCGTCTTCTCCTGCCAGTACCCAAGCTTCGTATACTCCGTATGGGAAGGGGGGATCTTGTTCCCACCCTCTTCGGGGTTTTCATCCACACGACGCTTCCACCCGTCAGGCGTATACTTATCCATAGCATTCCAATTACCCCCACGGGGGGTTCTCCAAACTTTCTCATTGCACTTGAGGAAAGCCCTCTTACTTGGAGTCCACTCCTGCCCTGGGTAATTCCACCAGTTACGACGTTTATTGCCATAGTCATCCCGCCAATACCTGTCGGTACGATCCCCGCGGAGACCAGTAGCGTGAACGTAAAAACCACGTTCCTGGCTGACGGTCTGGGCGTTCCTCCCGTTCCGCATGGTCCATCCCCACTCTACGTTCAGGAGATGTGCAGTTCGCATGAAGAGCCAGGCGATGTGTTCTCTCTCCTTGGCATGTGCAAGGTCGGATTCGTAGGCTTTGAGCTTGTCGCTGAGCTTATCGAGGACTTGCAGCCAGGGGACGAAGGGGGACAAGAGCTTGAAGATGTTCTGTATGCTCAGGACGGTGAAATGCAGGACCATGGCGCGCTTTTGGTCGTCCGGCGTTTCCTTCCACCAGAAGAAGGTGTAGGCCATTTTTGGTGCCAGAAGGCCGACATTGCTTTGAGCCGAGTCGAGACCGCTCTGTGACGTATCGTTAATGTTTCAAGTGATTGAATAGGGAAAATGGAAGGGAACAAACATGCACCAGATCAGCCACAGCAGTAAAATGTGATACCGAAGAGAGTACGAAATAAACATTTTTCGCTTCGTGCAAGTCTTCCACCGCCATCACTACATCTTTACACCAGGCAACACAGGTCTGCGTCATTCCGATTCCGCATCGAAAGTTCGGCTCGCCAAGGTATCTATGTGCAATGCTACCGACAAGCCCGTGTCGACGAACCTCATAGGAGTCCTTATACTTGAGCGTATACCTCTCGAGCCATTCCTGGGCGTTACTCCAAATCCAGTTCGACAATTTGAGCTCCCAGGGAGGCGATTTACAGACCGTTGCGGCTTCGCCGGGGGTGATAGGAGTTTTGCGGGCTGGGGACTGATTAACTATCGCAAATACGGGATCATCTAAGGGGACGATTGAGGTTGGAAGGCTGAGGCGGGGGGGAAGAGTGGGCCGTGAGGAGCAGCGAGTTGCAATAACAGTTGCAATAACGACAGTGACTGTAGGTTCGGAGGTGTATTCTGGGGCTATGTAGGAGGATCCCGCAGGCCTGAATGTCGTCTCAGCTATTGGATTCAGTAGGACCTCAGGAGTTGTGGAAGGCTCTGCTGGTGGAGTGTCGTTTTGGGCGTGTACGGCAGTGTATGAATATAATGAGAAAGACAGGACGGCGAAGGCCTTGACACAGGCCGCTCCCTGCATTGTAGCAAAAAAAAAGGTTCCAGATCAAGGATTTGGCTCCCGAAGTCTTGGAAAAGCAGGTGATGCCAGGGGGGCTATTTGGAAATTGTAAAAAAGGAAAAACGCCTTCAAAGAAGGCCCCGGAGGCGAAAACATGGACCGGATTCCTCTTATAAGGCTCTATATATCATACGCACCGATCACGCAGGCAGACAGGTTTGTACATTGTAGGAGAGATTGTGTCCTCGATTGGAGTGAGCTTTTTGCTAAAAAGAGATCCATCCGCATCAATCACGTAAGTGGGCAGGTTTGTACATTACAAGAGAGATTGCGTTCTCGATTGGAGTGAGCTTTTCGCCAAAAAGAGATCCATTGAGCATCGTGGAGCCCTAGTTGGTGTTTGTCACCTTAGGGCCGCCTAGTCGCCACTGCAGAGCTTAGTTTTGCCCCAAATCGCAGAGGTTTGCAGTGAAACCCTATTCTGCTTTGGAGTGGCATGTCTAGACGGTTGATACCAAAACGAAATTTCCAAGTTGCAATGATGAGGTCAAAACAAAGGTTCCTAAAGCATTTGTTAGACCAATATTTCCCCTCGTGGTAATGATGAAAAGCTTTAGCCAACCATTAGCGCCATGTAAATAGCAACGTACTCATAGCAGGTACGGAGTGCTCAGCGATAGGTATCATTGGATTCCTGGTGCACATATTCGAACAGTAGCGTAGGGAAATTGGACCTTGTGGGAGAAAGTTGACCAAGTTTCTCTGCTATTCCCCAGAGGTCTAAATAGAGTTCGCGGGAGAGTGTTTTACTAGATAGGAAACTCGACACTGTGCACTGTTAGCATGCCCACTACTCTGATGTGATGTAATAAATAAGACTGGCCGAGGATGTTTATGACCTTCTGTGATAATTGCGAATAGCTATGTATAAGTCCCCGAGATGTTTTCGTACGGGAAAAGGATATTTAACCAGTAAAACAATCACTGTCTTGTACCATTTGTACCAGTGGAGTACCGTCTTGCAATAGACCCATTCGATAATAGTGGTTACGTGCATCTGAGGGCAGCGAGAAGTTGAGAACACCTCACGAGGCTCCGAGCCGTAGCCTGTCGAACCTATTAGTTATGGCTGCTAACAGTGCAAGATACAGTAAATATATAACTGCTGGTGTCCAGCAACCCAAACTCATGCCAGCACCCTACATACTCGAGTGGCAGCTCAATGAACCCTATTCCATGCCGCACATTCTTCTCCCGACATCACTTGTTTCCACACCCTGCGGCACGCTGTTGCCAAGGCCTCATTTCCCAGATGTTTCACAAAAACACAATTATGATGACAGGTACGATTCCCCCCTTCGAGAGAGCAAAGCCTGGTACATGAGTACCGGTACTGTATCCTCGGCAAGGTGGATCGTAATGGAAATAATGGGGAGTGGCGCAGATAGCGGCATCCACTCACTGTTTCGAAACCCGATTGATGAAGTCATAAAATTGATCCATGGTAAGGACTTGCTGATTGTTGTTTGTTGACATCTCATCGATAGAGGGGCTATTGTTTGTTTACCCTCTATCATAGACGTTACTATGACTACGAACAACGCCCACTTCACAAAGGGCACGAACCTCCGTCTAGCGCAGAGCAAGACATTCTGGAGTGCAGAAATGCAAGAAAGTAATTATGCAATGCAAGATTTTCATGCCGACCAGATTCTTCCGGTGTTCGGAAAAGGGGCGAGGGCCAATTTTCAAGGCACATTTTTAGCTTGCATATAAAACGTGTATTGTTGTCGTGGCAACAGGTCGATAAGCTGTCTCCCCCTGCATCCAACCCCGAAGCAGGAAAGCAGCTGGCAACCTGGAGAGAGAGATGAAAAAGAAAAGGAGCTTGACCAAACAAACAATCACACCTTAAACCCCCCCATCCCTCAGATAATTTATTCCTCACTTACCTCACACCCCGCCCCCCCTCGGCTTGAAGGTTGGTTTTCTGCTGTGAAAAGAGGGAGAGAAAGAGAGACAATCAATAAAGAAGTTTGCATTGCATCATGCCTTCGCGATTATTAGCGAGCAACTACTCGTCTCCGGACCCACTTTCGCAATCGACCGGCCCAACCATCTCCTCTACCCCCCAAACAAAACGAAGCCCCAAAAAGAGGAGGACTACCATTATATCGACACCCTCGAAGGTTACCACGACGACTACCAGCTCGCCGTGGCGATTCCGTGTTGTAGTTGAGGCTGAGAGGGATGTTGATGAGGACGATGATGTCGATGTGACCCTGTCGCGGGGAAGGAAGACACAGACGAGAACCACGACTACGAAGATACCTCTCAGGGGATTGAGTCCCGAGCCAGTACGAACAGGGCGAGGAAAAAATAAGACCACTCCGGCGAGACCAAGAGCAGGGAGCCGTAGTCCCAGCAAGACTGCGGGGAAATCTCCAACTGCAAAGAGGATACCAGCATCCAAGAAGGCCCCAAGGACGAGAAGAAAGGCTGCTCCTGTAATGCCGGCAGAGGGGGGGGGGTATGGAAGGGATGAGGAGGAGACTCCGGCACTCCAAACTCAAGAGGAAGTGGAAGAACTAGCTGAGGTGGGAAATATACTTTTTCTATGGTTATCCGTTATCCTGAAGCGATTGTTTCTTCGCATGGCTATCTACGCCGACACAGACAACATCGTGAATGTTTCAAAGCCCTCTTTTTTTCTTAACCCCTTACATCAATTCCTTCAATCCCGCACAAACCACCTTTCTCCGAAGATACACAAATAGCTTTCCTCGGTGTTTACCCCCGTGCTAACTACCCCTAGACGTCGAAGAGACCTCCACGCAAATCAAGATCACCTACCAAGTCTCGAGCAGCCTCAGCTCGCACTACTCGTCGTAATAACGCTATAGCCGGCCCCTCCCATGCGGTAGTAGTGGAAGAGGAGGAGTCGGTTTCAGGCAACCGTAGTGCTCTCTCTCGTGTAGACCCGAACACTCTGCTTTCCCCTACACCGCCTATTATAGAATCTTCAAAGCCCCCGACGAGAAGGACTACGAGAAATATCTCGTCTGTTCCTCTCCCTTCTCCCCCCCCAGCCGAGCTGGATACTGAGGACGAAGAGGCATCAATTGAACAAAGTGAAGGGTTCTCACTCATTAGTGCACACAGCCTTCTTCCGGACTTTCGTGATTCGTCATCGCGTCACCATCAAACCTTACCTACACAAGACGAAGAAGAAGAGGAGGAGGAGGGGGCCGATACCGACGTGGACATGGCGCTGCCGGACTTCACTTATATCGATACCGGAGCTTCCTACACCCCTCGGGTAACCAAGAAACAAGGCCTACCCATCGAACCCCCGGAAGAGGAACTATTTGACGGCGAGGCGGTTGGTGTTGAGAGTTTCTACGGCGCACCTATCCCGCCAGGACTCTTTCGTAGTTCGCCCCCGCCAGAGTTTAGTCGAGAAATCAGCAGCCGAGACATGATCACTCCACACATTCCCGGAGTTGAGAAAACACCACAGCTTCCCCCCCGGTTACCCGACGGCGATTCTAAAAAGAAACGGGCGAGGGAAACCCCCGGACTTGACAGTATTCTACGAGCCGGCGAAGACCTCCGGAGCTCTATGGGCACGGACAGTTCGCCTGGAATGGAAATGCGAAGTGAACACTTTGGTGGGGCTTTGGACAACGATGACGAGGACGATCGGGTTATGTTAGTGGAGGAGAGTAGCCCTAGTGCACGGGTTGGAAAAGGAGGGAGTTTCAGTGGAGAAGCTGTTAAATATCCCCGTGTCGAGGAAACCGCTTCTAATACAGTCACCGGAACCGCTTCTCCTAGTGCGAGTGAGCAATCTACGAAACGTACCGACCGCAAAGGGAAGGGCAAGGCTAAGGCCACCGAGAAACGCCGGAGGTCCGACACTGACGATGTGGAATGGGGTCAGGCCAAGACTGCTAAGGTCATCCGCCTAGATCGCTCCCCTGCTAAATCACCCTCGAAATCCGTTCGATTTCAGCCCGGAGAGCGAACACGAATGTTGGAAGATATTTGGGCTCAGGAAAGGGAAGAGGTGCGGAAGCAGGCTGAAGAGGTTGGGGCAATCACGATCGATGCATCTCCTTCGAAGACTGAGCTACTTGAGGAGAAGTGGCAGGAGGAACGGGAAGAAGTTAAGCGGCAGGCGCAAGATGCTAGTGCTATCACTATCGATACTACGATTTGGGAGCAAGCAGGAACAGACGAATCGAGTTCGAGTCTAGCAGGTCAAGATACGAAGGCATTTGAGGAGAGCATTTACAACCGCATCAGAATAGACGAGGAGGCAGCTCCGGAGAAACTCTTCCCTGCATCAGCAATGAAGAAGTCACGGACCGGGCCGAGTTCAAGCGCTGGTTCAAGCTCAAGTACCGGTCGTAAGTATGGGATCGGAAGCAGCACCATCGGCATCCGTGGAGAAAGCGTCAGCTCCCGTAGCTCACCCCCACCAACTGCTCCAACAACGATGTACCAACCATCAACACGGGAGCAAGCCATAGCTCAGATTTCTGCCGACACCACTGCAACTCGTCCGGCTACTGCCGCTTCAAACGCCCCCAACACATCAAACATGCTTCCTCCGGACCTCATTCAACTCTCGGCTCCAGCACCGGACCCAGAATCATCCGGCTGGACACAAAACCACTGGAAACTCCTCGAGACAATCCTCCACTCTCGTAAAACCGTCCCCCCTGTGTCCTGGAAACGCAGACTCCTGGTATCAATCGATGACCCGCTGAAACTGTCGGTAGATGGCCTGTTAGAAGACGATGACGTCGAAATCGTACAGAGCCGTGAAGGGATGTGGTTACGTCTTAGTACACGTGAGACTTACGCTGTGGCTCGGTTTCTTAGGAAGAAACAAGTCAAAACGGAGGGATGGGAGGAGAAGGCTGTTGCAGGGAAGGTTGGGGCAATAGTCCTTGCTGCGGTTAGGAGACGCAAGAGGGAGGAGAGGAGGGTCGGGAAGGAGCCACGGGTTTGAGATAATTCATGCCTTTCTTATGATTTCTCTATTTATTTATTCTATTTTGATTTTTTTTTATGGGGGGTGAGTGGTGGGTATTGTATTATAGGGGTTTTTGTATTCTACGTTGTTTTGGACCGCAGCTGTATTATAGTTTCGGATGGGCTTGCTTTTCTGTACTGTATCATATTATACTTGCGAATTTTATTTGGGGTTTGGGATGAACCATGATTTTTTGTGCTTTCACATTTAGATCAAGTAGGCGAGCTGGGATGACTTAACCACCAGTCGGATGGTGACCTAGTATCATTTCTATTGCCCAAGCTACTCTTGAGTATCGCGAGGACGGAAATATGTCAGACTACTGTGATGGCCCTGTTTGCGTCCCCTGTTCATACGTTCATAGTTTTCCATAAGGCCGGCAGAGCAACCATCAGTCAAGGGTTTCTCCTTACCTCGGGGAATATTTGTGAGAGTTCCTGGAGAGATATAAAACCGGTTTCTCCCATCCCTCCCAGATACTACACACCCACAGCGAGGGTGGCTACGAACACTTCCAAGCACACTGCCACGCAAACCAACAATTGCCGCGGCAACAGATCCATATCTTTCATCTCTTCTTTCCATTCTTTCCGTCCGACACATGGGCGAGCCCATCGGCCCTCCGCTTGATTATTCGCCTTTGATGTTGGACGTGCGTGGGTGTGTCAAGGGTGTCGATCGCCTATCGTACCTTCACAATTGCTTAAAGCCAACGAGCGAACCCTGCTTAACACCCGGGTTTCTTTTTCACGAATCCCATTGCTGTCTGGTGGATTGCGATCTAATGCTTCTAATGAGACCTGTTTTTTTTTGTCTCTTTTTAGGTAACTTATGCCTGAGCCATTCTCCCTCTGCGAATGAAGGGGAAGGGTGACCTTGAAAAAGAGGGGGGGGCATATCAAAAACGGCCTACTTATGACACTCGCGTTCGAGGAACTGCGTCCGACTTTCAGATCAGGGGCCGCTGGTCCTTTGTTTCGCTCTGAGTGATGGGTTTACATAGGGTAATGCTTATAGTAAGACTGCTTGCGCCGTTGGCTCTTAAGGTCACGGGTAGGCAGATGGTTCCTGTAACTAGAATAAGGATAGTAGGGGGGGGGGGGTGAGAGTAAAAAGTGCCCGTGAGGTAAACGAACGAGAACTGGGTTTTTAGTAAGGAGGAGAAAATAAGGTCTATTTATCGATCGTTCCCACACTCGTCATACCGTATAATCTAGCAAAAGTCGGATTGATGCTACTCAGGATTTCCTCGAACCCGCCCAACCACCATCGTCTATATATTTAAACTGTGCGCGAGTTGGCGTCCTTCCCTCCCGCTGGCTCGGTTGCCTTAATTTTGGCTTTAATTCGCTTTAGCGCCAATCCGACTTTCGCCGGATTATAGACTACTGTACCTCCCTCCCCGCCTGTGAAATCGTGTAGGTTTGAGCAGCGGAATAGTTGATTGATTGACCTATCTCAATACACAATGACAGACACAACTCTCATATAGCCACCCTTCTCGCACATACACAGTGTACGCAAACTAGTGACAAGGAAGACAATGCTAGGTTTCTGCCTGGAAACAAAGAAAGGCTTAAACAACAAAGGAAACAATAATGCAGCATATCGCAACACGACCCATCACACTAAGGTCCCGAGTGATGTTCCGTGCACCCCCTCTCTTGGAAAGGGCGCACAAGCGGGCAGCTTCCACCACCCTAATTGATGCCAGGTTACTGGCATACTACATATTATTAGCTTCTGGGACGTATGATATTACCATATCCGTCTCAGACCCCCTCCTCCTGAGCAGAATTCTCATAGAATAGAACCGTGAATAATTCACATCGGTTGGCAACATAGATGCTGATATCGCCCCGTTCTCAGCACCGTACTGAGTATCGGGAAAGTCTAGAGGTAGCGTTCTAAAGTTATAGCGATTGGATGGGACGGGATGTCGCAGCTTTCCATAGAGAAAACCCCCCGGGATAAGTTAGCACAGTGCTAACTAATAATATTCTTGTTCGCCCCTCTTGACCTGTGGGTGGTTTTCCCCCCCTCTGGCTTCTTTTCCCCCTAAAAAGCTTTTGCGATTAGAAACAGTTGATAAGATGTAAGGTAAAAAGAAGACTGAGCACTGAACGGAACGAAAAGTTGCCCGAGAAAAAAGTCCCCAGTGAAGGCAGAAAATCCTCTCTGGTGAGAGTGGTGATCGGGCAAGGGGAATGGTTGAAGAAGAAGAAGAAGAAGGAAGGAAAAAAGATAACCGGTACGGGCAAACACCGCTCACACTACCGGGGATCTAAAGTCTCTAGATAGAATTGAAATAGTCACGGTGAAAGAAAGAAAGGAAAACAAAAGGTTCACGGTACCGGAAATTCTTCACTCGTTGAGGTTGTATTAGAAGTCGTCGTCTCTGCCTATCAATCTATCCACAGGTCTTATATACTGGTACTCGTATCCCATCCATAGCTCTTGTAGCAACCGCCGGTATCCCCTCTAGCTACGCCCATACGCCCATATCCCACCAGCTAGAGCTTAATTAAAGCTATATAAAAAATGTAAACTAGAAAACAGCAAGCAATCCATCTCCATGCCCCACAGCGCCACAAATCAGTCGCTCGGGACGGGGGGCTGAGGACTGCTGCAAATTTATACACCGAGGAATCTGTGTCGGAAGAGTGACAGGGTAATATTTGTCGGTGGACATAAACCTGTTCAAAGGGGATTGTGTCCAACTCTCGGATCGGACTTCATAGGCTCGTTGGCTCGAAGGCGTGAGGGAAGACTGCTATTGAGGTTCCTTAGCGAGTGATATTAGATGAGGAAACTAATGCATGGTATTATTATTGTCTTGAATCCAGGCGCTAAGCTACCCGCATTCACAAATACAGGCCCATATAGCCAATGGCAGGCCAAACTTGAATCAAGTGGAAAATGAAAGGGAGAAGAAGATATAGATAAATTTATTCTAATTCAATCAGCCAAGCTAAACGCCCCTATCCCAATGCCCGATGCCGAACCCACAAAACCACAAGTTACAAATACAGAATCCCAACTCCTCCTATTTTTTATCTAATATGATAGCCAAAAGTCAGTTGTTGTTCAAAAGGAAACCGCCATCCTCCGCATGCCACTCACTGTCATCTTCCGCATGCCTCTCACCCCCACAAACCGTACGAACCCAGCACTCAGCCTTTGCCATGTACCCGGCTACCCAAGCGACCACCCAAGCAGCCACCCACCTCGGCCCGGTAGTGGCCCGCTTCCATTTCCTCACCCACCAAAGCCCAGTCATAGCCGAGTCCCAATTTTGCGTCCACAAGAAACTCTGGGTGCACCATTGCTCAACAACATACATGAGCCCGATGCCCAAGAATATGCATGTAGTGAGCGTGCCTAGCATCCAGCTGCGCCCAACGTGGTAGGACTTGTAGTACTGGATGCCCTCAAAGTCCATGTACCCACCAGCGCCGCCCCACATGCTCGACTTGCAGCGGCAGTTGTTGTAGATGCCGAAAGTCTGTGAAAAGATGACATATACGAGCCAGCAGAAGTTTGTGAACTCACAGAGGCGCAGGACCCACTGCACTATTCTCCGCCCGGTGCCTGGATATAGGAACGCCCACGCACCCATTTCCATGAGAAGACAGCCCGTGGCATTCAAGCCGAATATCATGTACCCGCCCGAGCGACAGCCGAGACCGACGGTGGGCGTGTAGTAGCTAACAAAGAAGGCGCCAAGGCTGCAGGAGCAGACCATCAGAAAGGAGGCTGTCATCTGCCATACTTCGTTGAGGTCGAATCCCAGGAGGCTGGAGGTTCTTGCGGTGGACAGTTCGTTGGTTTTTGCGTACCAACCGCGTTCCATACCGTGCATAGCCTCCAGTGTTCGGAGGAATGAGTGAGCGACCCCGTAATGCCAACGGACGCGGCCTTGGCCCGCAAACTCCCCGAGAAATTTTAGCTTGCCATCCGGGGATATGATAGAGGCGAGATCAACGGCATCAATGTCTGTGAGATCAACGGCATCAATGTCTGCGAGGTACTTGTTCAACTTGTCGCGGACGTAGCGTGCATCCATCGGGTTTCTGTCGACGATTGTCGCGGCCATGAGAACCGGCAGCCAGGACATTAGTAGGCCCAGTGCGAGGTTATGGGCGGTCGCGTTCTCGCCGAGGTCTCCGAAGGCTTTATTTATCGAAATGCCCATTGCCACTAGAAACCAGGCTAGCGATACTAGAACTTGGACTGTTCCCCGACGACGTTCCCGGCGGATGCTTGCGGCGACTTTAGTCCTCATTTTTTGGATTTCGGGCCCCATGTCAAATAGGCCTATTCGAAGGATGGTCTCTATCTGGCTCTCTTCCAGCTGTTTGTCGATGTTGAGCTCGTATTGATTAATCACGCTGAGGAGGTAAAAGGAGTCCCTCAATTGTGCAAAAACGGGGATTTCGCGCGGGCATGGGTACTCGTCTCTCTCGACGCTCATGTCAACCATAATAGCGCACCTCCTGGTAACCTTCATGTTCCAGAAAATGCACATCATGGAAACGATGGGCGAGCCCACCCACCGGAACACGACAAACATGGTTTGTCGGAAGCTGTTGCTCTCGAAGGGGGCCTGCAAAATCAGACCCACTAGAGGGAGTACCCATGTTGTGATTGTATCCGAGGCTTTTTCCCACCCGTAATATTCTGGCCCTGAACCGCAGTACTTCTCGCAGGCGGCAAACGTTACTAGGAGTACTGGATTTGTGCTATTTCGTGCCCGACCTAGGGCACCTTTTACATGACCATTGTAGATATCCCCAAGTGGAAGGGAACCGTTTTCCGCTAGTGCTTTAACATGTCTACCGCATTGTGTAAAGTTTGTTTTCGCAGTCGCAGGAACTGGGGTCAAAATTAGAAGGAGGAGGAACAAGGTGAGATGTTTCCCTGAAGGGGCTAGCCGTGATAGCGAACGAGGGGTGTTTGTGCTCAAGTGCCGAGGTCCCTAGTGTGAGTTTCCTTACATAAGCATTAAATTTACCCTTCATTCACTACGAAAGTAGCCTAGGCTTGAATGGGACTCGGAATTGTAGGCATGGATACTCACCCCTGGACACCGACCCTCCCACTGCCCCAGATCTTGCGCCATTCAAAACCGAACTCTTAGGAAAGAAGTCCTTGAACTATTTGTGCTCCCAGCGCCTGATGAGAATAACACGACCGATCGCTCCCAGCCAGGAACTTCTTCGATTAGAGAAAAATGGGGGTGTGCCGGCAATTATTGGAACTCAGATAATAGTAAATCTTCAATGATCGTACTGTAGGGGAGTGCTTGCTCGGAAGAGGGTAAGGGAAATGCGCATATTAATCAAGCACTTCCAGGAAAAGAGGGAGCCCACAAGGACACTTTTGGAGACTTCAAGTTAGTGAAAGACTCCCTTACTTGAGGTGGGGCCTAGGATATTTATACCATCCTATCTCCAAGTTCTAGACCTCGAGTCACGGCATGCATCCGGGGTGAAACCAACTAATGACCCAACTTCCCCCCTGCCCCCCCTTAGATCCCAAACCGAACGCCTCAATAAACCATCACGCACAATCGCAGTGCCCCTCCATCCCATTTATCCCACAACTCATGATATGAAACCTCTTATCACGGCTTCTCCCTTGGAGTTGCTTGCCCCAGGCTAAAAGTGCCTGAAAATGGGGGGGGGGGGGGGCGTACTGCCAATCCTTCCATCCCGGACTGTGCCAATATTTAGGGTACTAAGATTTGGGCACTTTTGGCGTGGGGAAAGTAGAGAAACAGGAAGTTCGTGACATTTGCGAAACAGACCGCCATCGCACGTAGCAAAAGAATTGACAGAGCCACAGGATCTTGGTAGTAAACAATCCATTTTTATGAACGTCACGCTATTATACCTTCAACCCACTCCGGTGTATTGTTACTTTTCTGTACAGTACTCGTACACGGACATAGTACCCCTTAGGATTTTTTTTGTACCACCACCCAGAAAGGGTAGCAGTAGCCCCCGATCACCCCCATTTCGTCAGCGATCCTTTGAGCCTCATGAATTTCCATTATCTTCACCAAACACCGGTATGCCGAGAGCTCAGGGCTAGGGCTACTCTTGGCAGGTCCCTAGAAAAAGAGAGCGAGTCTGCCTTGCCCCCCCGTTGCCCACTACATCAGTGTCAGGCTTAGGGAGAGGAATTATGTCAGCACTGTGATCGTGCTTCTACGATCATTCTTATCATTCGACATACCAATCAGAGGGCATGGGCGGGAAAGGTCGATTGTGAGTGACCGTAGAGGTGAAGGACTCTTTCCGTGCCATCAGGTAACCTAAGAAGTTCTCTACTCCCTGCGGTGTCCAGTTCTCTTTGCTAGTTAGAATACTACCTTCGTGAACCCTTTCTCGCTATGAAATAAGTACGATTCCAGGCTAAACTTTAATCCACATATTACCCTACTTCTTTCAAAGTGCCACAAAGCAGGCAAGCGCCGTTCGATACCCATACCACATACTCGAATGTCCCGGGCTATGGCGTGGGGCTGTCTCGCTCGGATAGGTGCCGAAGCTACAATTCATCTAGATTCCAGCCACAGCAATATTGCACCGGATCAGCAACGTACTAATTACATCCCATTCACTCCATGACTCAATTTGAACTGGAACGAGGCGAACGGGCCTCCACCCCGACGGCCTCTGGGCACCTGCGCTATTCCTCGGGCTAATTTGGAGCCGTACAGACGCCATTTACTCGTAGCTGAACGATACTTGCGAACACGGCCACTTTGAATCGTGGTAAGATCGAAGTAAAAAAGCTAAACTCAGGCGGCATGCAATAGCACGTTTTCACAAACGCCGTTCAATTACAAGTAGGCCACCCACAGGGTATCGTTACAGCAGAAACCTCTGGTCTAGTCGCACACTGACCCTAGCAATAGAAATTTTCTGGAGCCCTATTTGGGTTGTTTAAAAAGAAGTTTTTGAGCTCAGCACCATCCGGGGGTTTCTCCATCCGGGGAATCTCCCCATGCAAAAATAGGCCAGTGTTCTCAAGGATCTTAGGAACTGTGGCCCTAGTGGAGGAAAAAATAGAAATCCGACTACCAGCTCCCGAGGTCACGCCCCCAAGGGAACCGTGTTTCGGTCTCAGCCAACCTAAAAATTATCCTTTAAGCAACCGGATTGGGACCCTAGAAGGACTCCACGAGTAACTCTAGAAGCACTCTAAAAGTGCGATCGGGAGACGTTTGTCCCGGAAGGCGGAAATTTCGCAAAGTTCGAAAGGTGCAAATAATGTGTCGACTAAGGGGGCCTAGGAAGGGTGTGCACTTTACTAGCAGCCTTGGTTCGTTCGGCATGTCCGCTAGTTTGTGGGAAGGGTGATTCGCTCAGCCCTGTTTCGCACCATCATTGGGGTTGATTCCCACACGCAAGCCACAAGTCAAACCCACTCTCTCTATTGATTTCGAGGCTTTTGTGACGAAGTGCTGAGGGTTTTGCTCACGGTGTGAATAGGGGTGGCCGCGCCTTCTCGCACCCGCCCACACTGGTACTCGAATAGGGTACGCAATACCATAGTTTAACGCGCGCTGTCTGCCCCTCGCATATTTTCAAGCAATGATGCAAATTATGGAGCAATTATTCAAGGTGAGCTAATCAAATATCACATATCCCTGTTTGTTCCCGTTACCGTAATAGGTTACTGATGTATGGCGTGGCAGACACCGAACCTGGAATGTCCCCCGCTATCATGCGGTAGCAATTTTGTGCAAGAATACTCGGGTAGACCGGGTGAGCGTTCAGTGAGGCAGTAAACTAAACCGCTAACGAATCTTTGTCAAGCCCCTCTGAGGGTGCTGCCTCGCTGAACGCTCACCCGGTCTACAGTATCCTTGATTGATAGCCACCCGCCTCACCGCCACCCCTGCCAAGAGTATTCTAAGTTGTTTCCAAGAGCACTTCCCCTGAACCTTGAGCCGGCGTGTGGGTATTATGAGTGGGGCACGAGTTTTCCGGATGGATTCATTCAAAAAGCCCACCAAGTTACTGTACCGACACTGTGCAATACTACTGTGCTTCCGCTCTCCGCAATCATTAAAATAAAGAACCAACTCAACCACTTGACATTGCTCAGGCGCCACCACAAGTCTCGTCCTGTCCTGCATATCCTGCAGGGGGCAACTATCGTATTACACCAAACTATTTGTGACTAAAACTGTTTTATTGCGCCGGACATCAAGGCCGACCCTGGTAATTATTATTATTTTCACCCTCAGCAGTATAAGTACAAGGCATATGGATAAAGCTTCCGAACAGTTAATTTAGGTTAACAAGTAAAATAAATCCTGCTCTGTACGAAATCTTTATCCCTGGCAATGGTACAAAGAAGTAGCATCTCGGCATAAATTTGTATGCGTTTACTACACTCAAGATACCCCTCTCTCTATCCCCAATCAATACTCACCTATCAAAAAATGGAGCTTCATGGAATTGGGGGGAAGTTGTTTTTAGGTGGTTCTATCATTCGATCTCAAACGTCAGTCACCACATGAACAAAGCAGGGGAGAAACAACGAGTCGAACAACGGGTCGAATCAAGCGCAACCATGCGGAGGGATTGGAAGGGATCGTTTTGCGACTAAGCGCGGGATGTTCGATTCTAAGTATTATTATCATTTTCGAGATAGCTACTGCGTGTCCAGTGGAAGGAAAAACTGGGTTGGAGACTCGAGCAATATGACACGTCTACTATGGCTTCTGGCTCTGCCTGTTAGTGGAGTAAGTTTAGCACAATAACGTGAGGGGAGTAACCTCGGCGGGAACAAGGTGGATGCATCCTATGTCCTGGCATGATCGAGGGGTTGGATGGATTCGCAGTTGGTTGGCTCGTCAATGTCCTGACTGGAGCCTTATGCCCAATGCCCATTTACTCGAGTACAATTGAGAGAAAATATAACACCAACGAGCGGGTTGTTTCCGGGGCTTTAATCTGAAAGGGTTGCTTTGCTACTGCATTATGATAGGTTCTAAAATACATCAAGGGGTTTGGGGCCATGGGTGGAATTCTCACAAGCCTAGGCGAAGCTTAAATCCAACGATAGCGAAAAACCAGAGTCTGTACCTCAGCCAGATTACACTATGAACCCCCCAAATTACGTATACTTGGGCAGAGGGACAGATTGCTCAGTTTAGGGGATTGCAGCGTCTTGCTATGTCTGGATTCCTGGCGACATGGCTTGCTGCGGTACAAGCCTCTCGTTTCCGTAGTCGTCGTCGCGATCCCGAAGAACTCCAGCACCCCGCCATGATAACACGGACTCTGTGATCCTCTGTGCCCAGGTAACTAGCCGTGTGCCGCTACTGGCACTCTTACAGATCTCCGGCATAGAGAACCGGACACGGGGCGAATTTCGTATGGCAAATTGTCTGTGCACATCTGAGCGCCTACTCGAGTGCCGTACAAGTATGTACGAGCACCAAATTCGCAATCAAATGTTCGGGTTCTTCGTGCCGGGGACCTGCGCTACCGGTAAGTACTCGAACACGGTAAGAGCTCGGCTAAACTAAAAAAATAGACCTATAGTTGATAAGCATCCGCCTGTGGGGGTGCGAATGGCTAACTTGGCGTTTTAGTGGTTATCAATAGGGGAGAACCTATTCTTGTGGGGTGTCATGTAGAGATGTCAAAGTCATGCCGGTAATTAAAATTACCATTGCTCTCCCCTATGAATCTTGGAGAGTCATAGTACCGTAAATGAAATCATATGGAAACCAATGGTGCGGGATGCTAAATTAGTTAAGGCATCACTGTAGAACCATACCTGAGCTTTGGATAGTGGCACTTACTCAGAGGAGAGAAGCATAGGGGGATCGTCGATCTGTGATGGGGTGATGATCCTACGGTAGCAATGTCTCGAGTAATAGTGGTTTGGCTTGGGTGCACTATGGTTCGGCGAGAACAGCCAGCGGCCGTGGCCGTAGGCGTGCGTGTTTTTCCTGTTGCGCGAGCGTGGGCTCCCGTCGCGTGGGCGAGTGGCGCCCGCTTCCCCCCCAGGATTTAGTGCGCGACCAGAATCGGTTAATTAAGGCCCACTTGGCGAACAGAGTAGCTCTCCCCCCCACCACACCAAGTGATTCTCCCCCGTCACCAAGCATTCGCTGTCAATCCGCTCCCATTTCGAGGGTCGGTGCCTCCCGATCTGTTTAGACCGCTAAATAAGCTCATACGTCGTGCTCGAGTACTGGAGATACAAAAATTAGCATTGCGCCGTAGAAAAAAGGGGCCTGTCATTGCCGACCAACTGGCCCCACCTCCGATGTTATCGATTTCGAAGGGTTCGCCAGCGCTGGAACTTTTTTGAAGATTTTTCGCTTTTCCCAAGGAAGTTTCCGATAGCTTACTTTCCTTCTTTCGGATACGGGCTCGCTTCTCTCGGCCAGAGGACCAGTTTGAACCCTACCGTAGCGTTGGGGGTTTTTTCCTTCTTTCCTGTTCGTTCTTTTGAGGAAGCTGAAGAACTCGCAATTGACTGTCCTTGCGAGTGCAATGATAGACTTCAGAGCTTAAAAAAATCTACACATCTGAGAAACCCCCTTAAACCGACTAGGTAAGACCTATCAGGTACCACTTGCATCATGAATACTCATTCGACAGCCCCAGGGGCCGGCTGAAAGTTTCAGGAAACGAACACCCGTTGCCCCCCTCGTTGCCTCGTGGCTTTCAAACATTTAATCGGTTTAGGGAACGATGCTCGACGGAACGCCCCGGATTCAGAAACACCCAATGTTCCTGGGAGGCCAAAACCTGGGGTGGGGCCGCACTATTGCTATTAAGAAATAGTCCTTCGGGCGGAGGTACGAGAGATTTGCTTGAGGCTTCCTACTCACTATTGCGTATATGGGAGCGTACGCGGAGGTGTGTATTCCACATCATGGGTTGTGTCATCACGATAGGGTATCTGTACCGCTCATGTTCCGCTTAGCTAGCCAGAGAGCTTAATCAACAATCTTCCACTGCGCAACAAAACGTTCAATTCTTGACAATTGCCCATCGGGTCGCCCTGAGTGAGAGCATAGGATGAGAGGCTTTTGCAGCGCAGTGGAATCGGGTTTGGAAGCCTAAATCAAAACTATATTAGCCGATTCTGACGAGTTTTTGTTTTCCTTTAAGCTTGTTAGATGTGCTAGAAAATACCAATCTTGTTTGGACAGTGAGGGTTTTACCCCCCCTCTGAAGCACTGAGACAGCTGCTGCTGCTATCGCGATGAATATGTCTATCTCTATAAGAGAATAAGTTCTTTGGTAACAACCCTCGAGAAGGATTAAACAACCTAGTGATGCGGTATTGTAAACTGACTTTAGTAAGTGAAGGATGGAATGTTATGAGGAAATAAAGGCCCAGGAAGCGAGATTGTGTGTCAATCATTGGAGCTACCTAGAGCGAAAGTGAAAGTCACAAGTAGAATAATAATTTACCAAACTTCACGTGGCGCGTGCGCGGCCTTGAAGAAGTGCCATTGTTTGCTGAATTGATCCGTGGCAGAGCTATGTGAATCAAGGAATCTAGGATCCTTCAGCGGCCAATCTATCCCAAAATGGTTTTTGTGTTTCCAAGAGCGTTCATAAGATATCACTCGAGGGCCCCCTTGTGCCATGGTGTCTGGGGTTTGGGACGCCCTTCGTATTAAGTTGCATACGAGTGTGGGGTTATAGCATCCTTAAAAGCCTGTCCTGTTAAGCGTAGGAATGCTGGATTTAGGCTTCGACACGCCGGATTTGTTTAGGCAAAAGGCATTGGACCCGGGTATTACACTGAATCGTGGGTTGCTCAATGGCACTAGTGTTTCCTCATTGGTGGTTTCTTGCTCCTGTGGTGTTCCTATCCCTGGGCTCCTCGCCCTGTGCTCCAGAAGTGCGGCCCCGTTCCCGGGGAGGTGGCTCCCGGGGCGGGATGGATTATCGTCTCCCCCCTTCTGGTAAGTACCCCTGCTAGCCTCCCGACTCTCTACGAGTAGTCTTTGCGTTTAGCCTCCCATCGGTACATACGCTTTTTCACCTTGCCCTGTGATATTTTTCCATTAAGATCTTAATAAATGCTTTTCCCCTCTCAATGTCGATGCAAACCGCTGATAAGGGAACTTGGGAATTATTATCTTAGGGCCAGTGACGGAAACCCTTGGTATGAAAGGAACAAGATCGTCGCTGGGCACGGGGAGAAAGCGGAATGATGAAACTCAAGTTGACATTTTGTTCTAAATATAAGTACATAAATTTAACATGAAAGCACATCCAAGCGAACAATCCCTCAAAATATCCTTTTCTAGCCTTCGGCCTCCAAGAGGTTTGAGGAGGAATCGGCGTCTAAGCACACTTCCCACTTTGGCAAGTAAGATCGTCTGAGCATTCGTCATCACTTCCGCAACTAGCTCCAGCGCAATGCCCAGCCCAAGAACAAGAATCACTACCGCGGCCGCGACCGCGACCGGGAGAGCTAGAACCTGAGGAACCGGAAGAACCAGAAGAACCGGGGGAACCGGAAGAACTGGGAGGGGGAGTAGGAGTAGCCGCTGGCTTGCTAGTGACCGTAACAAGTGTGGTAGGAGAGGCAGAATCGGCAGGACTAGGGTTGGAGCCACTAGCACCATCAAAGATATCGTCCTGAGCACCGTTCTTGAATCCCCACTTGGCATTGTAGGATGGCTTCTGGAAGTACTCTCCGCTGTACTGGATGTTCGAGCGGTCGTTGGCCCAGTACATTGGCTGCTTGGGTCCCGAGACGCAGCCGGATCCGCTAGGGCAGTATTTTGGTGGAAGGGGCTTTCCAATAGAGGCGGTCCCGCTTGCGCCGTCAATTTTGCACTCGAAGCCGGTCATGTACTAAGTTGATCTATTAGCGCCATTGAAGCAAGAGGTGGGAAAAGGTGTGGGAATTACCATTTCGTTGGCGGAGTCTTGCCCTTGCCAGAACCAGGCACAGATACACTTTCCGTTAGGGCACGCTGGCATTCGAGATGGGACGGAGAAGTCCTGCTTGAGTCCGTTGACACATTGATCGTTTACCGAAAATATTGTGAAGTCCTCTGGCTGTACTTTGGTAGCGTCATCCTTATAGGCGATGGCGAGGCCACACCCAAGGAGCTGCTTCGGATCAATTGGGTCGCCGGCGTGATATGACGGAGCTGGCTTATCGTTAGTTGGCGACAACCCGTGGTGAGCCATGAGGACTTACTATCGGTGGGACAAGCATTTTTGCCATCACCCTTTTTTCCGTAAGATGTGAAATCCTTGTGACAGGCAATCTCGACGGTGACTGTTCCGCCGGCGGGGAGAGACATTGGTGTCCCAGTGGGCTTCTGGTTTAAGTTTCCTGTAAAGACTGTTAGCGATAGTCGCCACTTTTGGGGTATTGAGGTTACCATGAAACCACCACTGGTCAAAGGACTTTCCAGACAACGGCTCAACAAGAGTATACCCGTCACCGTTGAAGCCGAAAACGGATTCGTGGATAAGCCCTAGATGGGCGAATACTGTAGGGAGCAGGCCGAGAAGAATAGCGGATGTATACATTTTGGATCCGTAAATTATAGGGTTTTTGGTGAAGTATAGAAGACCGCTCGAAAGAATGTATTATAAGGAGTGCAAATCTTTATATCGAAAACCGTCAAGGCTGAAGGAAGGAGGGACTGAGGAGAAAAGGAAGGAATCTTCACAAGCCTGTGTGTGGTGATGATAAAAATGGGAATGGAAGGCGTCGGAAGGGTATTTAACAAATTCTGCTGAACTGTTCTGGTGGCTCCACCTTGTATCACAATAGTACAGTACCTGCCAAGGAACCACAGAAATGTACGAGGTGCATACGATGCAGGAACGCCAGAATACTACTGCCACGATGTTACTCGTAGGTTCCGCAAGCATCATCCTCTCATACCCTTCAATGAGCGGTAGGGTATTTCCCTAGGCGGGTGGCTAAATTTGCCGTATCGGGGGCCTGACCCCAATCGTGAATAAGATTGACAGTCTCCCGCCCTTTCTGCATGATCAGAAGCGGCAAAAAATTTCAAGCGATTCGGGATGGTGTGAAGGGTATTCTTGAATCTATTGGTTGGACATAGCAAGCCACCAGATAAGTGCCTAATGACGATATTTTCCTGGCGATACCCCTTGGGACAATCTATGCACACGGAACGGAAGAGAAGAGTACTAACTAGTACGAGTACTTTCACAGAGCGGGCTGCGGTTAGGATTTTTTTCTTCTTCCAATCCTGAAACACGAGGCCCTGGGGTCATCCCCCTTTTGTGTTTCGTGGTACTCAATTGTGTCAACAATTGGTGGGCCGGGTCAGCTATGATTTGTCCGGCGTCTAAGCAACTGTGACAAAACCAGCCTATCGGGAGCTAAGAAAAAAAACGAATCCCATTATTGGTGTAACACAAACGAATTACAGTACAATAATACGGGACAGGTATGGCAAGTTAGGCGCAAGCACGGTAGGGAGAGTAATACTTGGGTACCGAATGGTGATTGATATATTTATCTTACCTTCGCAGGGCCAATCTAAATGTCAAATGCCAATATTATAACATTTTATTCAAAGACTCCAATGCCGAAGCTTTGAAGAGTAACAGATAGAACGGCGGCCTATGATTTTTACTCTGCCGGTAGCTTTTGCCTACGGATGCTGAACTCATGAGCCTGGGCATGTGATCGGTTTTGAGCTCTTGCAAATTATGATCTCCGGATCTCCTTAACGGTAGTTGGGCTGCAAGGCACCTCCATAATAAAGTGCCGGCCTTGCAGGACCGAGTCCCTCGGATGTTCGACCCCTGAGCCATTTTTTCCTAGACTCTCATTCTATCGCGTAAATCTAAGGTTATTGCTAACCAATCACACCCTACAGTACTACTCTGTTCACCTGGATTCAACTACTCGAGTACGGAGTGTACGAAGTGTACCACCATCCCTTATTTACTCGTATACCACGAGCACACCGAGCGACAATAGGCTTTACGGGGGTAACGTGCATCCGTGCACGATACAGTGCCTCTAGGAGTGCTTCTACAGTACTGTGCCTGCCCTATTATCTCATCAAAGTGGATAGCTCCTTGTCAAGGTTTGATCTCCCTAAACACAACTACTCGGGGGTGGACGAAAGTGATGGTAGGGACAGGGGTTTGAGATGTCAAAGCTTTTTTACTCTTCTTAGCAATACCTGCCAAATTAAAGCATTTTTTCCCTCTGAAGGTTATGAGCACGGGGACCGCAAAGCCCTGTCCCTACCATCACTTTCGTCCACCCCCGAGTAATCGTAGGCTAACAAGAGCTGAGTCTGCGAGACGGGTTAACACAATCTCCTCATTCCTTCCTTTTCTTTCAATACCGGGCTTTATAGGAAGACTTTGCCTTAAATCTGAGCTTACTCGTCACTTTTTAGTGTATCCGGGCATTAAAATGCCAAGACCTGATATTCTAAGCCCAAGTTCAAGGAGCCCGGCACGCCCACCTCCGGACAGCCTGCGAACCGGTGACCAGAGCCCCGGGCGGAGACATCCATGCCGGAGAGAAACGATACAGCACGGTGCTCCTTAGTTTGTGTCGTTCTTCGGGCTTAGTCCTATAGAAACCCACTACGAGGCTATGTTATAGTGTGCGCTAGCAAAACGAGTACCGGTACGGTATTCCATCGGTAGCATTAGTACTCTACCAGTAGGTAGTACGATAAATAGATTAAGCAATTGTCATACCTCAAGTCCCTGATTAATTTATCCCGAGCACTGGCCAACGGCTCCCTCCCCCTCCTAAATCTTAGTTTCCCCATCACGTTTCACCACACTTCTCGCTTTGAAGTTTGAACCGCGAGCCCGGCTCTGGGTAGCCTTAGGTCTGGAAAGCAAGGGTGGAATTAACAAATTTCCATACTCGCATATATTGTTGCCTCTTCCGACGGGTTGTTAAGGAGCTTACTTTGACAGCTGCGTTCGAGTGGGGAAGAGTTATCTAAGAACAAACCGGGCGCAAGGGAAATGTGAGAGGAGCCTTGTCACTTTTGGGAACTGGGGTTACTAAGGAATAGGAGGTTTTGGGGCAATACCAGGGTCCCCGGATCATCAGAAGGAGTGTTGACTGTTCGGTCCATACATCTGATGTTACCAAAAGGGTTGTTAAGTCAGTAAAGAGGATCATGGAGACAGGTACAGTATTGTTTCTTTCCCTTATATCATTATGGGCTTTGAGAGGCTTACTATCCGGAAATTCTACTACAACACTCCTGAAAAAATTCCCTGAACTGTGGCTTCCTAGGTACAGGAACGGTGATCTCGGAGGAGCGGCGCATTGGATAAGGACGATGCCAGAGATCTTCGTTACAGCGCCAGGCTCTCCTTTCGTGGTTCGAAATCATGACCGACTACAGTATTCCTAAAGATAAGCTCTGCAGAATTAGCACACACGGTCCACAGGAGGTGCTTGAGAAGCAGCATATTATCCTCCGGAAACCAATTTCTGAGATGGTGGAGCTCTGACCGGCCATCATTTTCCCACACGCTTCATCTATACCCGTAGAATATGCCCTCCAAGGACTGCAATGGATTGTTGTGAAGATATCGTAGTCGCGAGGTATCATACTTCCCCCCCAGCGCTCCTAGCGCTACCACCCAGCGGAGACGGGCCGGGCGACGCCGCCTGGGACGGGAAGAGGCCAACTTGGAAGACAAAAGAATAAGAGCAGCTTGGCAGACTAAAGGCGAAGGTTTGCTCGCCCACAGTTGCTCCACTGACTATGCGGTATTGAATAAGAGAAATTTGTCCCCGCACGCCGAACCTCCCCCGTCAAAAAAAAAGAAAAGAGAAAAAGTAAATCGCGTTTCGTTTTCCTGGTACTCTCTCCCGTCTAGGTCAAAATAGGAAACTCAGACGTCCTGAGAAAATTTCCCTTATCCGTGCCAAGGCGGTAGCGATTGACCTCAGATAATACCAAAACCCGGTGGAGTTAGTCTTACGTGAGTATGGTGTATTGTGAGCACGAGAGTACCTTCAATACTACGTGATTCTTACGCTAAGGCAGGTTAACAGAAAGAAGCAGGTAAATATGCAACTGGTACTTCGGGAAAAAAAAAAGACTCAAAGGTACCTTCATCGAAGTGGTCGCTCTCAAACAAGAGAAAATACGACTGGAGTCCTACTATTGCTGTCTATGATCGTTGCGACAGGTAGCCATTGTACTAACCCCAATGGACTTAACTCCTGTGGCCACGAGGCGGTACTGTACTTGTCTGTCCACTAGCTGCAGCTGGAGCATGTCCGGGCCGGCTGGCAGTTCTCCGCTAAGGATTTTTTTTTGGCTGGACGATCATGGATGTGTCTAGGCCCGCCTGAAGTATCTGAGGGCCGACCGGACCACCGGAAGCGCCGGCGATGCTTTCAGCTACAGTAAGTTCTAACTGAACTCACATACTAAATGTAAAGGTAAATACTTGGAGGGCTACTGCTAAGAGTTTATCTTGTGAGCATTTCATGGTCGCACCGGTGACAGCACTTCAGAAGGATGTCCCGCTCGGTCCCGCAATCGATAATTCACAAAAAGCCTCAATGCAGGAAACCTCCCATGGAGAGGACCTGGTGACCAACTTGTTTGGATTAGACTAAACAAGCGAGCTCCAAGCAATGCTCGCATCCTAGCGAACTCCGAGGTAGAATAGCACGAGGTGCCATACATTTGTGTTACTCTACCCCAACGCCTAACCCCTACACTGCCATGAGATATCGGACGAAACTTCCTCCCTCCCCTCTCACCTGTTCTCTAATAACAGCCCACCGGAACCTAGACCGACTACAACCACCCTGCTTCGGTGAGCACTCATGGTGGACGGGCTGAGCGGGAATCATGCTGTAGGGAGAGGCACGATAGGAAAAGAATGTGTTCGTTATAGCAAGGAAAAGAGATACCTTGAGGGAGTGTTTGGAGCGCCGTGGTTTGAACTCTTTGCTATCTCAAATCCCGATTTAGGCCCAAATAATCATTTGATATTATATTCATGCTGTTTGGCTGGATGGCGTTTTCAAATCATGATTTCAGAAAATTTTCATAGTGTGTGGCTGTAAGTACCTGTGCCTAGAGCGAAGGAATTTTTGTTTTGTACCCTCAAGTGTTTGTTATATAATAATATAATAATAATATTATGATAGCAAGTGCTAGTGAGTATTGAACTCTTCTCATAGTGCTAGCCCTAGATTGGGATTTGGAAAGTCGAAAATTGTAGATACGTTTAATAGAGGGCTGTTTGCAAATCGTGATTTCAAATCATGATTTGGGAGTCATGATTTCGGATCATGGCTATCTCAAATCACAGCGTGAAAAACACCCCCCAAGTTAGACTAGAATAAATACGGCTCGTGGTGGCCAGTTCATGCTGACCCGCACACATCACACATCACTAGAAACCGGCCCCTCAGGGCACTAAACCTCGCCGGGATCCTATTACCATATCCTAACTTGACAGGCCGTAATAACCCGACATATGATATGTATACTATACCACGATAGGATTCCTCCATCAAACACATCCTTCGTAAAGTGAATGAATCCGCCGCGAAATCCTCCCGATCAGCTCGGGCAAAGCAGTAGAACCCCTCTCTACGTCAGATAGCTAGTCCACGATCCCCAAGGATTGCAAGGGCTTCCTAGGCAACTTTGAGGGGAAAACTGACCTGATTTTCCAAGGTTCCATCCGGTTCTGTTTCCACATGTCCATGCCAGTTGCTGGCAGGACGTACATACAAATTGCGGGCATGTAGTACCCGAACACTAGCCAGCAGTCCCCACCGCAACATTTGGCGGGAATTGACCCAAGGGCATTACCAACCCTAGACCTACCCCCCAGCAAAAAAGTGGTTCGCCGAGCATCTTTTTAAATACTCGACTACTCCACTGCCCCCCGGATTCGAACTCATGATGGTCCCTGTTCCAAATTAGCCGACCAGTCTCCTAAGCCATTAGACTATAGGAGCTGGCCGATAATACTCTTTCTTCTTGATCTTTTAACTGCCTCTTCAGAAAATAGACAGTTCAGGCGCCTGATACTTCATCATTGGTAAAAAAAGACAGCAGTATCCAATCATAGTACTCTATCATGATATCGATAGAACGAGGGACGGGTATACCTGTGATCTGCCTTCGAAACACTCGATTTGTTTATCGGAGGACAAATGTTCCTCGAATTCCATGGCTAGTATCCCCGATGTAACTATTCTTTGGTATGATACAGGAAAGGACAGTGATAAAACTTTTGTATGGTAAACTATCTATGCGTATTTGACCGCCCATACAAAATTCGGACTCAGTTGTTCGGGATCTGCATGCCTGTAACTTGTACATGTTGGATGCAGTAGGAACTGGAATAGTAGAGGACACCGGGGGACTTCTCGAGTTTCCACTTTCAATTAAGAGGGGTAAATATAGAGAAGAGGTTGACTTCTAGTACCTATATGGGACCGGTAAAATAAGAGTGCGACATGAAATTGTATTTGTGGTTTTCAGTTTAATCCCTGAAGTTAGTATTAGTTCCTTTCAGAAGGAAATGGCAAAAGACAAACAAACAAGGGTGTTGAGGAAATGCACAAGCTATATACCGGAAACATATAAGGAGAGATACTCAAGAACTTCATTCTATCTCAGAGGGGCGGGGAGGCCCACTATTTATGCAGTGAAACGGCAACATATATCGGCAGTGGAGAAGAAGCTATTGGAAACAATATTATGGAAGTCAGTAGAAAACAAGGAGAATAAAAGTACATAATATTATCTGGTGATTGATCAGGGAGTGACATGCAGGAAAAATCAAATAGGGCAAGTCGAACTCGGAGTATGGGAAACCAACACTAAGGAAGAATGGCCTGCCTTGTCATACTCTAAGATGCAGAAAGTACATATCCGAAAGCCCAATTTCAACAAAGGGAACTCTGGAGAGAACGAGTGTTATATCATGATGGAGGCACACTAACTACCAGTAGCGGCTGTTAGAAGACTAGCTAGCGGAGGCTGCCAAGCCTCAATTGGAACTGCGGATATGATGTAATTTCTATTTTTCTATCAGGAAAACTAACAATAACAGCTTTCTCAGTCATACGGAGCGGGTAAAACTAGCCGGATGCCAAGGACCTGTGTCTTGCCCTACCTATCTCTTGTGACAATCCAGTATATGAGTAGCCTGCCTTAGAGTCGAGGGACGATAAGCCATCTGCTTGGGAACTCAAATTTCCTTTCATCTCTCCCAATTTCCCAATATATACCGCATTGTTACTTTAAAGATCCCCTACAGGCTAATGATATGGCATTTGTGATAGCATACTGGCTAATATGAAACGCAAATGTTTAGTGGAACTTGGTGTTGATACAGGCTCTGAGAGCTCTGGAGACTGATAATGTGCGAATGGTGAGTCGGAGTATTAGCATCTCGTTTATATTATCGATAGGTATCCGTAGCATCCACTCATTAGCAGGTGAAAAGCAATTTACAACAAAGCTTTATGCTCTGCGGTGCCCCGCCTACCTCCAAGGTTCATGGTATATTGAAGTCTGGCCTTTTTAATGTGCCATGGGTCGAATTAATATCGAGTTATGGGGTGAAAAAAGGGCATAAGAAAGCAATGATAATTGTAGTATAGCTCTGTTTCGAACCGTGTCATTGCGAGACCTTTGGGGCTTGTCCACGTCTTCTCAATCCAGAAATTGTTAATCTATCTTTATCTCTATAAGGGCCTATTTGGCATGCCAGGGTTTCGACTTAAAATCCGGATTATCACCCAAGTCTAGATTTTCAGTCTAATCGTGTTTGGCAGGCCAGTACTTGGACTGGATTTTCATGTTGGGATTAGATCAGGTTTTAAATCTAGATTTCTCTGAAAAACTAGACACGGAGGGCAGGCTCTACGAAGTGTTAGCCCTAGCTACTTTCTCAGTTTTTCTGAGCCTAAACAAATCATATATCATATCATACCTAGATCTTATCTTTATTATTTTATATTAGATACACAAATTGCTACTAATTTTCCGAGGTCCAAATCCAAATCCTATGATATGTATGATAATATTATGTTTGGTATGGCAGACAAAGTCCCGACTTTCAAGTTTCCGGACTTTAGTTTTCTAGTCCTGACTTTAAGTCCAAATCCTGGTCTAAACCTGGCATGCCAAATAGGGCTTAAGTATATATGTATAGAGCGTGAAGTGCCTGTTTGGATACAATGGTTCAGCTCCGATCCCCCATACAAATGACTATTTCACGGGGAGAGGGCCATTTCCACAGCAGAAGCGGTCGCAAATCGGAACGGTCCTTTGTTTGCCAAACAGACCTTAGGGCTTGGTCGGGACTGTGGGGGAGATAAGGCGGCCGCGGGTTCGGTTTGGGGCTATGGGCACGCCCTGTCGGCCAAAATACGTTACTACATGCACCTTACGGTAGAAGTCTATATAAAGGCACCATCCCTCCGCCTTTTCTCCCCTTCCCTCCTCCCTCCCTTCTCAACACAGAACACTCAACACAATGACAACCACCCATCCGGAGGACCATAAGGACGACGAAATCCACAGGACCAAAAGGACCACAAAATCCATAGGACCAAAAGGACAACAAAATCCATATGACCAAAAGGACTACAAAATCCCCAGGACCAAAAGGACCACAAAATCCATAGGACCCAAGGACCAAAAGGACGACGACCGAAGCACGAATTAGCAAAAATCCAACACGGCTGGTTGGTGGTGAAGGATTTGGAGGAGGCGGGCAAGGTGGAGGAATGGTCAAAGAGGAGGATTTGGGGGAGTGGGGGAAGGTGGAGGAGAGGTCAAAGAGGAGGGACGGCTGGAGTGGAGAAATGTTTGAATGGGAGAACATGGAGGAAGGTGAAGAGGAGGAATGGGTGGAGCGGAGGAAAGGTCAAAGAGGAGGGACGGCTGGGGTGGGGAAATGTTTGAATGGGAGAACATGGAAGAAGGTGAAGAGGAGGAGTGGCGGAGTGGTGAGAGAGAGGGACAACGAGGGCTCAATGTCAACTCATATGATGATACATTTGAACAATGTTCTAACACGCTTCACCTGAAGGAGCCTGATGATGATGAGGCGTGGGAATGTTAAAATTAGTCTGATGGGTTGATCGAAGTTTTGTGCTTTTTTTTTGTTTGTAGGAGAGCATATATGTGTAGGAGGATGGTGGCGTGGTGATGTTGGAATGTTCAAGCTGTGCATTCGTGGTAAGAAAAAAATGCCGAACAGTAGCAGAATAACATTTTACTCCAAGTTTAAAATGTCTCCCTTAATCTCTAATGGCCGATTTGTGGCTGAACCTGATGGTGGGGCTGGCCTTGTTAATGCGGCTCAATCACACAGAAAAATTCTTCCTCTGTAGCTTCATATCTCTTTCTATTATCCTTTCTAATAGGCATTTTTCGTTATTGTGGTATTGAATACCGTGGGAGATGGGCGAGGGTTGAGAGTGCGGGGGTTAGGGAGAATGCAAGAGATCCGTGACCATGTCAACCAGTAGAGCTGAATGGCCAAGCAGCCGCTGTCCTCTTCCGTCCAACTCATTACCATATATCCAAGACAAGCACACATGTAACTCCTTCATCAATTCTCACTCGACGGAAGCAACTCTCGGTAACAGTCATTTAGAGAGAATTTTAACCTAAGGATACCTGCTTTATGGGCTAGGGATTTTTCACGGGATTTATGGTAGAGGGTGTCCGGCTAATGGCACCACTATTGACCATACTACATACCATGTGGTGTGGAATGGGCGTAATTCTGATGCAAGGAAAATAGAGTACTTTATACTTTTATATAACCTAGCCTAGTGTTGTGTCGTTAGAGCTGCATCTTCTGGTAAGGTATGGCGGTTTTTTGGTTTTTGCCTCCCCAGGGAGCCCAATGGCTCACGTTTTGCTCTGGTGTTGGCCCCTTTTCCGGGGAAGGAAATTTCGAACTTCCTAGCACATGGTTCGATTATTTGAGATTACATGGTACGAGTAGTTAGTGGCTTTAAACAGATCCCCCCGCGGATGTTTGCTAGAGGTGGGACGAACCACTAGAGGAGCCTTGTCGTCTTCTGCATTTTTCCGCATTCTTTTCATGAAGAATTAGATGGGAGATTTACCAAGTATGATAGCATATATCTTTCCCACTTTGAGAGCATCTTTCTGATTTTTCCCATCATAGCGTGTGTTGGCCATTTGGGGTGGGATAAATTGGGTATTTTTCCTACTCCGGGAGATGGTTTAGGGAGGACCAGTTCAGCATTCATAAACCGGTGTTTTCATGGAATGTAAACTTCAAAAAAAAGAGGGACATCGTCTAGTAATCAATTCATTCATTTTTTATGGAAAAAAGAAATAATCCCCCAATAAAACGTCCAAATTCCAAACCCTCCAAGAGCTGAACCCACCAACCGCACCACTACGCCATTGAGTATCCTTTTAGTTCAAACTATGCCACCGCGAGGATAGAAATCCCACCACTGTAAGAGATGGAATCGCCCCAGCTCTTCATGTGCCAAGTTAGACCGGTCGCTGTGACATTCTTGGCCTTGACCTTAATCCGGAGGTTCGCTCGATGGCCGAAATCGAGAGAATTGATGGCCATGAAAACGCTCGGAGTTCTCCAGAACTGGACCCCGTCAAATCCAATCGACCTGCTGTTCAATTGCTGGGGTTCGCTCCAGCAATGAACGTCTCCGGTGTTAGCGGTACAGCTGAAGACATATGGGCGGTCCTCCGGATATGCTATCCAGCCCGCAGTAGCCCCGTAGAGGATGGAATCACCCCAAGTATTGATGTGGATGTTGAAGCCATTCGCGTCAATATCCGATACCTTTGTGACTACACGCCAGGTTTTGTCATTGTTCATGTCGAGGTGCTTTAGGAAGACGATAACCTTCGGCGGGGTGATGAAGGGGCGGGCAAAGTAGATGCGACGTGAGGCACCCTGCTGGGGGTCACTCCAGTGATATTCCTCCTTGGTGGAGAACTCCCCGTTCTGGAATTCCAAATAACCTGGACCTAGTTCGAACTAGCTAGCGCTAGCGGAGTAGATTACGCTACCTTCCCAAGTATTGAGACTGGCTGTGAATCCTTCTTTCGTGATATTCTCAGCGTTGGCAGTAATGCGAATGTGGTCATATCTACCGAGATCGAGTTCGTTGAATCCGACAGGGAGTCTGGGAGGGGCGACAAAGGGCTTTCCGAAAGTGACTTCCTTTGTCGTCTCCTTTTAAGGGTTGTCCCACGAATGAACCTCTTGGGTTTTCCAAGATCCAGCACTAGACATGGCGTATAAATTGAAATTGAGTCTTTAAAAGATCTTCGAGTGTAGAGTTTCTAGGTAAAGAAGTCTATATGAAGAGGTGGGAAACCTCAATCACAGTGAAGCGGCTCAGGAGGTGGAAACAGCTCATACTAGCCTGTCGATAGACAAAAAGAACTTCTGCGACGCAGAAGGAATATTCCAGCACTAGAACTGGACCGCCCATGACAATTCTATCATCATCTAGAATAGTTAACCACGACTAGCCTGTATGAATCACTCTAAGTCAATCGGCCACTTTTTTTACATAGTTCACATTCTGGAGTTCACACTAATTCACCCTAATTTATGAACTGTACACATTCATCTTTGGACCAGAGTCCTAGCGTGCGCTTCCCACCCAACCATATTTTGAAAGTGTGAAATTGCTGCTGTGGTAAAAAGTTCAAGTTCACGTTCGCGACCCCTTGCAGAATATCCCTAATGTATTTTTGATTACCCACACTACGGTACTGTTCGCCAAGTTCTTACGCTCCACTGTGTATTAGTGGCAGTGTTGTGGCTGGTAAAACCCTTTCTAGAATTATCGTTCCCTCTATTTAAGAAAACTACACCCATGTCTACAGCACCGGCCAAACGATGCTCACAGCCGAAACCTAAGCTGGGAAAAAGACACTGAATTTTCTTGCTGGAAATAGAAGTGGTGTTCGCGGACGTTCAATTACGGATACCACCATGGTTGGCCCCCCGTTCCCGCCTGCACGTCATGCCGGAACCCGACCGGTGCTGTTGTGTGACAGTGGAGTATCCAAATGTCTCAGTTGACAGAGTCCGGGCGCTGGGTCAACACTGGGGGGAGGCCACAGAGCCTCTAGGTATTGCAGAGAGCATCGGGATAGTTGCAGAACATGAACTGGGTGGATAAATATATTATCGTAAGGACTCAAATAACTGAACTTCACTCTAGGACCTTGGAGTTGCTTCTGCTAGTAAGGTTGGGACTTTGCTTTTTTTCGCCCCAAGCTAGGGTTGAGGTGGCCAGCTTTCTCAGGGGCTTGCCTTGCCCTAAAGAAGGAATTTTGCACCTCTTCGAGAGAGATTCGATTATTTTAGCTCCCGCAGCAGCACTATTCAAAGTTAAAAGATGGTTTTTCAATAACGAGTATCATAACTAGGATTTTGTATTAGGTTACCTGTGCAATTAGCCGATCGCGTCCACACAGTTTGGGTAACAGATTTGAATGTGGTAAGATAACTAGAGATAAGGGGCAGGGGTTAAGATGGATCTTGTTCACAGGAGCCCTATCTTTGTTAACAAAATACCAATACTAAGAGATCTCTGCAAGAGAACGAGGATAACTAGCCTGGAACTCCTCTTCCATTTTTTAAATATTGTAGCAGTTACAGACCCTTGGAGCTCTGTAGCTAACTTATCATATCTGGGGAAAAAAAGGGATGGCACATGATATGGTGCCGGTCAGGCAAAGCAATGGTAAGTCAGCCCCTTCTGAGTGTGCCAAGCTTACATAAAACAGCAGATTAAGCAAACCTTTCTTTCTACTCGAGTGCTTTTCTAAACCCGAATATTCTAAGCGGCACGAATCACCCTGGATATACTCGAGTACTGTGCAGTACATACACTCGGGTAGATCTGCCAAGCTCCTTCTAGTTCGATACTCATACGCTTATCTACGTGATATTGGTATAAGTAGCTGCAGGCGTGAAGCGAGGGCACCCAAAGGGGTCACGTTCACTTGTAAAATGGATCTATCCTCCAACCCGCTAGGGCTTTCTAGTCTAAATTGCAATCTAGAATATTCCCCTATTGCAGTGACTGGGATGGAGAAAACTCTCAGGCTTGGTAAGGTAATAGTGCTCTGAAAGCCGCAAGAGCTCTAGTCCTCATCATGAGGGTGGTAAAAATAACTCAAGCAGGATTGCTGCAGCAGATTCAGTCAAACAGGACTAGAAAGTCTAAGCAGTTGAAGGGATCTTAGCCAATATTCATCTAGCGACAATATTATGAGTCTCGAGTCAATCAACTAGTTCATACTTTTCCGATTTTGTTAGTGCTTTATTGTCTAATCGGCCATGATAGGGTGCCAGTTGGCTCAAGAACCCGGGCACCGGGATTCCGAAATCGACTCCCACGAGCGAATCCAGTAGCGGACGGGCTCCAGCAAACAGCAGCAACAAAGTTTTAGGAGAAAAACTCCAGCTCGAACCTCTTAAAATTGGTCCCTATTTATTTCTCTTGGTCTTGCCTTTTGATAAAATAGATCTTGGCTGAGAACGGGCAGAAGGTCATTTTTGAGAGGGAGGGAACGAGCCCAGATACAAAAAATTTAGTTATATTTGATGAAACTAATGGAAAGCATAAAAGATGAAGGGAACGGAAGTGCGATCACAACAGACTCTGAGCGGAGCAGTCAAGGATGGAGGAACGGTGGACTATATGGCTGCTCTCTCTCTAGCTCTGGACAAGCTAGGAGATATCTCTCTCCATCTAACTAACAACAAAACACTCCCGAAACTCAGCGCACTCTAAAGAAACACACGCAACTAACTAAACCTGATCCCTAATGACCACAAACAATCTAGACTCATCCTGATATCCCATGATCCTCCGTTATCCTATGGCCTATGCCCTGCCGGTGTGCCAACTCCCGTATGCCTAGTGACAAAGGGTATGAAAGAAACAATAAAACCAAATACCCGATACCCGATACCTCATACCCTATGGCTAAACACATCAACAAACCTATGAAAGAAATATCCTATGCCTAGCGGCATAGGATGTGAGAACAACCCATGGAAAAATACCTAACCGCCGGAAATCCAAGAAACCGCCTGCCTTAAACCGTTTCTCTCCTAGCCGCATATCCGCATACATGCATATCCGCACAACCCTCTAACTGCATGCCCTATAGGCAATCCAACAGTGTTGCTAGGCGAAAAAGATTGAACAATAAAACGAAGCCACTAACCTAGACATTGTCCAAGCATCCCCGGAGAATAGTGTGCACAAAGGGATTCAACGGGTTTCCTCCCTCACTCCTGCACTCTACAGCCTTTACTGGAGCAAGTGAAAACATGGACCCACCTCGGCTGTGGAGCTTGTCGTGTTACCCTTCCCCTTTTCCCGACTGTGTGAAAATCTATGATCTCGATCATTACCCCTTGGAGCACAACAACTGGGATCCTGAGATCCAGCCAGAATATCCAAAGCCTCAGTGCCGTGTTCCTGGAATGTGTGTACCTACAAACTTCGGCTAGGAGGGAGAAACCGTTGGAGCGGTACCACCGGTGTGTGGGTGGTGATTAGGTCATGTATGGCTTGCATAGTATAGTCCAGTTTCCATCTCTTATCCTTTGCCAAAGCAATATTCAGCATCGCGTGTTGATCACTTGGGGGGTAGGGTAGATTGGGTATTTTTCGTATTCTAGGATATTATTTAGGGCCAGCTCAGCATTCATAGGCCGGTGTTTTCATGAAATTGTGAACTTTTTAAAAAAAAAAAGAAAAAAGGGACATCGTCTAATAATCAATTCATTCATTTTCTACGGAAAAAAGAAACGATCCCCCAATAAAACGCCCCGATTCCAAACCCTCTAAAAGCTAAACCCATCAACCACACCACTGCGCTATTGAGTACTCCAGCTCAAACTAAGCCACAGCGAGGATAGAAACCCCACCAGTATGGGAGATGGAATCGCCCCAACTCTTCATGTGCCAAGTTAGACCAGTCGGGGTAACATTCCTGGCCCGGACCTTGACCTGAAGGTCCGCTCGGTGGTTGAAATCAAGGAGATCAATAGCCATGAAAACGCCTGGAGTTCTCCAGAACTGGATACCACCAAAGCCAATCGACTTGCTATTCAAGTGCTGGAGTTTACTCGAGGGGCGAAATTCCTTGGTGCTGGCGGTACAGCTGAAGACATATGGACGGTCCGACGGATAAGCTATCCAGCCCGCGGTAGCCGAGTAGAGGATAGAATCACCCCAAGTTTTGATGTGGATGTTGAAGCCATTTATATCGATATCGGATGCCTTGGTATATAGGCGCCAGTTTGTGTTCTTGTCCATGTCAGGAAGACGATCACCTTCGGCGGGGTAATGAAGGAGCTGGCGGGGTTGATGCGGCGTGAGGTCTCTCACTGGGGTTTATTCCAAGGATGGTCATCCTCAATAAAGGACTCCCCGTCCTGATGTTCCAAATAGCCTGAAGCTAATTAGAGCCAGCACCTGCGGAGCAGAGTGCACTATCTCCCTAGGTATTGAGACGGTGGTAATAACATGGATGTTGGTATTTCTGCTGATATCAGGTGAGTTGGATCCGAGAGGGAGCTTGGGAGGGGCGGCAAAGGACTTTCCAAAAGTGACTTCCTTTGACGTCTTCTTTTAGGGTTTTGTCGGGGGTGGACATCTTGAGTATTTCAAGACCAATTAGTAGACCTGGGCTATGAATGGGGTTGGGCCTTTAAGAGATCTCCGAGTTTGGGGTTTTGGGGTATAATCAGGAAGTTTGTATGAAGAAGGGGCAGTATCTGCAGTTTATCTCAAGGTAGCCGTATAGGAATCAGGGGATTTAAAATACAGGAGCCCTAGCGTTTTGTGTTGAATATTATACTATAAGAACTCGAATTGAGCCCTGTGCTGGGGTGGCCAAAATTCCCTCAGTTGGATGAGGGAGCGAAAGCACTTCTGAAACTAACCACCTCAGCCAGCCTAAGCCAAAAAAATGAAGTGCCAACCTTATGATACCAACAAAGATATCTCCAACGCCCTAGGGTGAGGTTCAATTATTCGGGTTCTTACAGTATATGGGTAATACCGGAACGTGGGTGTCAAGCCACTTTGATTGGAAGAGCGATAAACGATGTTTGGTTGCGCAGCTGCCTTCTTCCCGACATCAAAAGTATCCGGAAATCTCGATACTCCTGGATAGTACCTTTCCAATTTGCTAGCACTTTATTGTCTAATTGACCATGCTAGGTGATGTCAGGTGTCCATAAGCTTCTCGGGCTCTGGGATTCTGAGATCGACCCTCATCACGACCATATCCAGCAGCGGACGAGACCAAACAAACAACATTAGCAGCCAAGTTTTAGGAGAAAAACTCTATCTTAAACTGCTCAAAATTTGCCTCTCTTTATATCTATCCAACCTGCCTTTTGATACAATCAGTATTGGTTGAGAACGGTAAGACTGGCATTCTGGAGAGAGAAAAGGTGAGTCCGAATACAAAAGCCTAATTATACCAACACGCTATATTTCTACTTGCATTATATTACTAAACAAAAAAGCGGGCGGGTTTTTGGTGTCTGGCATTGTACATTGTTTAGACAATGTCAGGGCAGTGATTGAGAAATATAAGAGGAAACTGGGCCACTAACCTAGACACCACTCAACCAGCCCCCGAGGGTGGGGTATATAAAGGGATTCAACCATTTTTGTCCCTCGCTCCTGTCGCTCTACGGTCTTTACCGGGGCAAGTGAGAACAGGACCTGTGTCGGCTGTGGTCCGTAGAGCTCATCTGGTTACCCTACCCCTCATCCTTAAGAGTGAAAGCTCATGATCTCGATCATTACCGGCTCTAGCGCAACCACTGGGACCCCGAGACGCTGCTACAATCTCCAAAGTCTCGGTACCGCATTACCTGAGCATGCGCACCTACCAACTCGACTCAAGAGAAGAGTTAACTGTTTGCTTGGCGCCATATTTCAATTACTAATAAAAAATCACTGGTGTGTGGATGGCGACTAGGCCATGTATGGCTTGCACAGTATGGCTTAGTTTCCATCTGTTATCTTTTGCCAAATTAATATTCAGCATCGTGTGTTGACTACTTGGGAGGTGGAATAAATTGGGTATTTTTCGTACTCTGGGAGATGGTTTAGTGAGGACCAGTTCAGCATTCATGGGAAGGTGTTTTCATGAAATGTAAACTTCAAAAAAAGAGGAACATCATCTAGTAATCAATTCGTTCATTTTTTACGGAAAAAAGAAATCATCCCCCAATAAAACGTCCAAATTCCAAACCCTCCAAGGGGTGAGCCCACCAACCGCACCACTACGCCATTGAGTATCCCCCCAGTTCAAACTATGCCACCGCGAGGATAGAAATCCCACCACTATAGAAGATGGAATCGCCCCAGCTCTTCATGTGCCAAGTCAAACCGGTCGCTGTGACATTCTTGGCCCGGACCTTAATCCGGAGGTTCGCTCGATGGTCGAAATCGAGAGAATTGATGGCCATGAAAACGCTCGGAGTTCTCCAGAACTGGACCCCGCCAAAGTCGATCGACTTGCTGTTCAAGTGCTGGGGTTTACTCCAGTGACGAATGTCGCCGGTGCTGGCGGTACAGCTGAAGACATATGGGCGGTCCTCGGGATATGCTATCCAGCCCGCAGTAGCCCCGTAGAGGATGGAATCACCCCAAGTCTTGATGTGGATGTTGAAGCCATTCGTGTCAATATCCGATACATTGGTGACTACACGCCAGTTTTTGTCCTTGTCCATGTCGAGCTCCTTCAGGAAGACGATAACCTTCGGCGGGGTGATGAAGGGGCGGGCAAAGTAGATGCGACGTGAGGCACCCTGCTGGGGGTCACTCCAGTGATATTCATCCTTGGTGGAGAACTCCCCGTTCTGGAATTCCAAATAACCCGGACCCAGTTCGAGCCAGCTAGCGCCAGCGGAGTAGATTACGCTACCTACCCAAGTATTGAGGCTGGCCGTGAATCCTTCTTTCGTGATATTCTCAGCGTTGGCAGTAACGCGAATGTGGTCATATCTGCCGAGATCGAGTGCGTTGAATCCAACAGGGAGTCTGGGAGGGGCGACAAAGGGCTTTCCGAAAGTGACTTCCTTTGTCGTCTCCTTTTGAGGGTTGTCCCACGAACGGACCTCTTGAGTTTTCCAGGATCCAGTACTAGACATGGCGTGTAAATTGAAATCGAGTCTTTAAAAGATTCTCGAGTGTAGAGTTTTTGGGTAGGTTTGTGTGAGGAGGAGGAGGATAACTCAATTACCGTGAAGAGGCTCAGGAGGTGGAAACAGCCCATAGTGGCAACCAATGGAAAAGCAAATGTATTTTTGATTAACGGTACTCTCCCATTCGCAAAATCTTCGTGGAAAGAGAGGTACTTGGCGATTCATAAAGTATTCGAATGCCCTTGCGCCAAGACCCGGATATTTGGTATGTCTTGGCACCAAGGTATCCGAATACTTGATGAATCGCCAAGTACTAGTACTGGGGAGTGTCTTGGCGTCGGTGAGGGTACTGATACAAGATTTTGCGCATAATCCGAACTGTGAAATTTGTCACTGTACTTTTGTTGCTACCAAGACTTTGCCACAGTACTCGAGTACCTGTCTTTCCGCGAAGACTTTGCGAATGGGAGAGTACCGTAAAAACTCACTAAGCTCGCCCAGCCCAAACCAGAATTCCAGGCCAGTAAAATATTATCGCTGGGGATTTTGGCGATTGTGGTTGGCTAGCACTAATATAAATTGGCATATGAGAAACGCCCGCTAGGTCTGAATTCTCTCTCAGTGGTTCAGAATTATACACCCTGCCCGGACTTAGCTAGTTTCGTGAGTTTTGCGGTATCTACACTACTGTTCACCAAGTTCTCACACTCCACCGTGTATCAGTGGCAGTGTTGTGGCTGGTGGAAATGTAGCCTGACAACCAAAGATCACCCAAAATCGCTTGCAGCAATGGATTTATGCCCCGGATTTATTTGTTCTACGGCCCTGCTCCCAATCAAACGATGCTCACAGCCCAAACCTAAGCTGGGAGAAACACAGAATTTGCTTGCCAGAAATAGCTGTGGTTTTCGCGGACATTCAATTACGGATACAAGTAGGCAATGATGGGGTTTTTTATGTTTTTTATGTTTTCAAGGCCATACTTTAGGATGCTTGCTGGGATTTTCCCGTAGTTTTTACTAAATTTAGGGATTTAACGAAAAACACAAAAATAATACCTAGAGGAACATATACCCCCCTGGAGGTCTCGAGGGGGCTTCTGCTAGTAGTACTGTACAGTACTGCACCCGGGCAGATCTGCCAAGCACCTTCTTGTTCGGTACTCATACGCTTATCTACATGATGTTGCGATAAGTAACCAGTGTTCCCAACAGGCCAGGTAGGCCAGTCGAAATTCTCGCGGATATAGCCTGGCCCGAGCCTGCCGGCCTGGTTAATCCTGAGCCTGGCCGGGCCGGGCCCGCATAGCGCAAATACTGGAATCCTAAGACGCTGCTACAGCCTTCAAAGTCTCGGTACCGCATTGCCAGAACATTTGCACTTACTAACTCTTGTTGCGAGGGGAGTAACTGTTTGTGTGGTGCCATGTTTCACTTATTAATAAATCACTCGTGTGCGGACATGGATTAGGCCATGTATGGCTTGGATAGTATGACCCAGTTTCCATCTGTTATCCTTTGCTAAAGTGATATTCAGCATCACGTGTTGGCCGCTTGGGGGGTAGAATAAATTGGGTATTTTTCGTACTCTAAGAGATTATTTAGGGAGAACCAGTTCAGCATCAGGTATTCATAAGCCGGCGTTTTCATGAAATTGTAAACTTCAAAAAAAAGAGAAAGGGAAAAGAAAAGGAGGGACACCGCCTAGCAATCAATTCATTTATTTGTTATGGAAAAAAGAAACCATCCCCCAATAAAACCTCCAAGTTCCAAAACCTCGAAACGCTGAACCTACCAACCGCACCACTGCGCCATTGAGCATCCCTTGGCTCAAGCTAAGCCACAGCAAGGATGGAAACCTCACCACTAGTGAAGATGGAATCGCCCCAGCTCTTCAAGTGCCAGGTTAGGCCGGTCGCTGTTACATTCTTGGCTCGGACTTTGATTCGGAGGTCCGCTTTGTGGCTGAAAGCAAGTGATTTGATGGCCATGAAAACGCTCGGAGTTCTCCAGAACTGGACCCCGTCAAAGCCGATCGACTTGTTGTTCAAGTGCTGGGGTTTACTCCAGTGGCGAACATCCCCGGTACAGGCGGTGCAGCTAAAGACATATGGGCGGTCCGACGGATAAGCTATCGAGCCTGCAGCAGCGGAGTAGAGGATGGAATCACCCCAAGTATTGATTAGGATGTTGAGGCCATTCACATCGATATCCGATACCTTGGTGGATACGCGCCAGTCTTTAGTCTTGTCCATGTGGAGCTCCTTCAGGAAGACGATCACCTTCGGCGGGGTGATGAAAGGGCGGGCGAAATAGATGCGACGTGATGTCTCGCGCTGGGGTTCATCCCAGGGATGGTCGTCCTCAGTGGAGAACTCCCCGTTCTGATATTCAAAATAACCTGGAGCTAGTTCAAACCAGCTAGCGCCTGCGGAGTGAAGTATGCTATCTCCCCAGGTATTGAGACTGGCCGTAAATCCTTCTTTCGTGATATTCTCAGCGTTAGCAATAACGCGAATGTTGGCATGTCTGCTGAGATCGAGTTCGTTGAATCCGAGAGGGAGTCTGGGAGGGGCAACAAAAGGCTTTCCGAAAGTGACCTCCTTTGTCGTCGTCTGTTGAGGCTCGCTACGCGGATGAACCTCTTGAGTTTTCCAAGATCCCGTACTAGACATGGGGTATAAGTGGAAATTGAGCCGAGTTTCTAAGTGAGGAAGTTTATGTGAAGGGGAGGATAGCCTCAATTGCAGTGACAAGCTCCATACCACCTATTTTCCTTACTCCAGTAACCCCACTTTTCATCTTCCCGTAGAATCTGGCCATACACAGTTGCCAGCGTCGTGGCTCGCAAGCCTATACCACTTCCGGGCCAGACTCAGATCACCTGGGCAGCACACTCTGGCTCTACAGCCAATTAGCAAGAGAAGCCGGGTTTGATTGCTCGTTGGCTTTGATGTTGTTTCGCCTTTTCTCCCACATACTATTACTAAGCGAAAAGAGTGAACCAGACCGCTAGTTTTTGGTGTTCGGCGCTACCCAGTCCAGCCAATATCACAATAGTGGTCGGGAAATAAGAGGAAACGAGGCTACTAACCTGGACATTGTTCAAGCAGCTGGAGGGTGGGGTGCATAAAGGGATTCAACAACTTTTCTCTCTCTCACTCCTGTCGCTCTACACCCTTGACCGGAGCAAGTGGGGATAGGGACCTACAGTCTTTCATCAGGTCTTGACGAATATCAGCGGATGACGAACAGGGATTAGCAGGCATTTTCCGTTACCCTACTCGATTTTTTACCGGCCGAATACCCCTGTTCGTCATCCGCTGATATTCGCCAAGACCTGATGAAAGACTATGATGCAAAACATCCTAAGGTGCACAGTTCCGGTACTGTACCAAGCACGTTGCATGATGAAACACCTCAATTGTATCCCTTGAACCGCTGAGACTTTCCAGTCCAAATTGCAATCTGGAATACTAGCCTAGTATAGAAGTGAAACTGCGGATCAGTAAACCTCATCTCATGACAACATCGGGATTGGAATGATCATAGAATGAAAGAATATGATAGTAAACCAAATTTGGATCGGAACGAGAAACGAAAATGCCCCCAAAGCGAAAGGTATTATCGGAAACTGCTGGAAATACCAGCCGATCTACAAGCGTTGGGGTTAAGAGTGTCGGTAATCGCACAACTGCTAAGAGGAGGACTGGTGTACTACAAGGAGAGCCACCCCAGAAGCGCCAGAGAATCGGGCATACGGAAATAGCAGACCGTAACTTAGAACCGAAGACCACCTCTAGTACTTCAACGGCGGAGAAAACGAAGCGAAAGGGTCAAGCAAGAGTTGATGCTCGAGATCTCCCACCTCTGCCATCCTTCAACCCATTTCACAGTCCGTTTAAGCCTCACAAAGCAAAGGTAACTATTGTGCTCTCCTGTCTTTAGTAACAATATGTCTACCATAACTACTTTGCTCGAGTTCTCACCAAATATTTACTGTATGAAGTTATTCTCAGCAAAGATGCATGAGTGATCTCCCCCACTCCCCCCCTCCAAGGCATGAATGTGAAGAAGTAAATATATAGTACGGATAGAGTATAGATACTAACAAGGTTTAATAGGTAGAATTGCCGGCAGGCTGTACAGAGAGTCCATATGAGTTGTTTTCGTTATTTTGGGACGAATCCGTATTCGAGCAACTAGCAGTTAATACAAACCTCTATGCCAAGCTAAAGCAGGATTCCCAGACACAGCCAGGCAAGCAACGTAGGAAATGGCACAAGACAACTGCCAGTGAGTTGAAGGTTTGGATTGGTTTAATCATTCACATGGGCTTGCATAAGGAACCATCCATAAGCCTTTACTGGTCGAAGGGTAGTAGCTATGGATGGAGGAAAATTAAGAAACCTACAAGGAGGGCTCAGTGGTCGGGAAAGCAGGCCTTGTATGGGAAATTTCGAGTTCCGAAGAGTTGTATGTCTCTCAACAGATATGAGCAACTCAAGAAATATTTTCATATCTCAGATCCCCGGGTTTCTTTAGAACCAAAGGACTGGTACAAGAAGGTTGACCCATTAGCATCAATTCTTCAAAAGCGCTACCGCTACTTTTACCTACCTGGTACCAAGGTAGCTATTGATGAGATGGTAGTCAGGTTTTCTGGGCGAAGCCAGCATACACTAAAGATTAGAAATAAGCCAGTAAAGGAAGGATATAAGATATTTGCACTGTGCTCACATGGTTATACTTATGGGTTTGTATGGTATTCATCATTGGTTGGCCTTGCGGATGTCCCACGGCAGAGCGATTTAACACCAACATCTGCAGGAGTTTTGGCCTTAGCACAACTCCTACCACCAGGTCACTGTTGGCACTTAATTCTAGATAATTACTTCACAAATATTCCCTTATTCGAGCGGCTACTTTTGCTAGAAATAGGGGCTGCTGGTACCACTCGTGTTGATGCTGCTGGGTTCCCCCACTGTCTTAAGATAGAGAAAGCTGAGGCGCGGAAGGTGCTGCCATGGGGATATGTTACTGGAGCCGTGGTCCAAAACACCTGCTGTTTGATTTGGCAAGATAACAGCTCCGTATTATTCATGACAAACTATCATGATATTCAGGAAACCGTAGAACGGAGGCGTCGGAGACCAAAAAAGACTAGTACTAATGGTGCCATCGTTCGTGGGCTCTTTGGCAATGAAGTACGCAAATCGCTACCGATACCGACCTTTATTGACGACTACAATTACCACATGGGTGCAGTAGATATTGCAGATCAACTCAGATCCTACTACTACACCCAGCAGACAGCCCGGCGTAACTAGTATCCATTGTTTTACTGGTTACTAGATACAACAATTGTTAACGCATATCGTATGCAAAGGATCTATTCCCCTGGCCAAAAGCGGAAAAGCCAGCACTTTCACTTTCGCCTTCAGCTTGCAAATGCCTTAATTGAGACAGGTCTTATCCAATCACAACCTCACACTATCGGAGAATCTTTCCCGCTAAACCATCATCCATCAGCACAGGGCAATATAGGCCCTCAAACTCTCACTCACTCAGCCCCTCCGCCAGCTCAACTGTCCCTATCGTACATCCTCTCTCCCACTCCCTCAGAACCTACATCACATCGGCCTACCCCACATCCTCGATGTCAAGAAAAGCGATTTTACGTACGAGATCCCAATAGATCAAAACATCTACAAGCGCGAAAACCAGTACCCATTCTCTTTCCTATACCTTCCGTTCACCAGTATGAGCAGCGGCCAACACATACTCGCTGTATATTATGCCGGTGGAATAAATTCCATGACCTACAAATAACCGTTAAGTCTGTTAATTGGGGGTGCCGGGAGTGCGACTATGCTCTTTGCCGTTCTTGCTTTTCTATCTTTCACAGCTCAAGCTATAATGACTTGCATTGTTAATTAAGGTTTTCCATCCTTCTTGCATTACCCTCTATGGATCAGGTATCATGAACTTACACTTTATAGCTAGGACTAAGCCTTTCAGGACTCTGATTTTTGTCTAATTTGGCGTTGAATCTCAATCGTACTTTGATTTCTTTTCTTATCTTTTTCTCCCCAATCCGTCCTCACAAGTCAGAATACACAAGTGGGTAACGTGCAGTGATTCCAGTATAGAAGGATAGACTGAGAGGTGTGTCAACCTTGACCGAATTCAGAAGAGCGTGCTTGAGACTAATAAGTATCTTCAGGTTTGGGAGGGCAAGGGCAACCGTCGAGTGCCAGTGATTGGAGGACGGATCTTTCTTTCCCTCAGATTCAATCATTGTATTTCATATAATTATTGTTTTTCATTCTTCGCCTTCAGCAATCATTTATCTGCGAGGGGGAACTTGATATCACATGACCGGTGATCGCTCCAGAATAGGCTAGTATTCCAGATTGCAATCTGGACTGGAAAGTCTCAGCGGTTCAAGGGATAAGGGTAAAAAGTAAGTGTTGAGAAAATTATCCCTGGAGATAAAGCGTTCAATTCTTCATTCACTTGTATTTTCTATAATATTATTTTCAACTTCATTAATGTTCTCTTTGCCATAATATAATAGATATCATGTGGTGCAAATATTATTATACCATATATCAGAAAATTGTTGGCAAAACATTCTTAAACACAAATGGAAGAAATAAAAAAAGAACCTTGACTTAGATATAAACCCAACTTAGGATGTTTGAAATTCATCGTTTTCGCGAATAACCCCCCACCTTTTTGAACTACCGTAGGCTCTCTGGAGATAGACACTATTGCCAAGAGGAGGGTGGATAAGATTAGCGTTGAGCTATACTATATACGGAAGAAAAAGACGAAAAAATACCCAAATCAAACCTATTTCCTCTTGGTAATTGGCTAGAGAGCTGAGTTGTCTATCCAGGTGATCCAAATGGGCTCTGAAAGTGGTAACTTATATTCTTAGGAGCCCCCCACTTGGCAACCGTCTCTATCTCCTGGGTGGTTACAGTACTTCTTTTCTCATCGTGTATTCGGAATACGGTTGCTATAAAAGTACCCGAAGATGTGTTAGAATTATTTGAAATATCGAAGATTTGATGTCTTTAATACAAAGAGGATAATGTAACCGATGGTAAGTGAAAATGATGATCATTATGAAAATAGCGACGGCAACTGTGACGGTGTAACAGGTTTATTCCTGTCTAACGAAAATACAATAGGACCGGCGGTAGACCTGCTAGCGCTGGTGCTAAGGGAGGCTTCAAGGGACCAGAGGTAAGAGATAATAGTTGAAGGACAAATAGAACTCAGGGATGGCCGTTCAACCAAGTGTATTCTTAGACTGAAGGTCTGTCGAAGTCTGTTGTCTCCTGCTAGCCAGGAGACTGGTTTAAATACAAGAACCCAAGAGCGGTAGCCTTCCTGCAATCACGATCATTACCAGTAGCTGCGCACATACCGGAATCCTGTAATCCTGTAAGACCAAAGAAAGAAACAAACAATGCTCAGCCCTCTCCAGTGTTACATGACCATTCCATACCCGGAATCCTAAATATAAACTTTCAACAAAGCAAACTAAACATAGCAATACGATAGCATAG
>Ga0307509_10001050_pt1 | contig 47426 bp, 40 predicted proteins | sample 10_EM_MG_FD_202245 | JGI IMG/M metagenome (GOLD analysis project Ga0307509, IMG submission 202245) | Populus trichocarpa ectomycorrhiza microbial communities from riparian zone in the Pacific Northwest, United States - 10_EM | ecosystem: Host-associated > Plants > Roots > Unclassified | place... | reverse complement strand
CAGGGAATGAGTGCGGGTGGGCGCCGGGCGGGGGCGGGGCGGGGATTACCCGAAAAATACCCCCCCCGGCCCCGTGTAAGGGCGGGGCCTTGTGAGTGAAAACCCGCCCCGCCCCGCCCCGTAACGAACACTAAATGGGACCACAGGCTAGCGTTTTATACATCCCAGATTGTATGATCAGTTGTAAAAGATTTCCCAAGGTGGAATTCAAAATTTTGGACCTCTTGTACTGCAGGCATACAATGCCTACCCTGGATCCCATACAATACCCACCAGGGTAGTGGTCCTAGTGCTATTGCTTTATTTGCAATCAAGTAATGAATAACTGAGTAACTCACTTTAAAGCCTAATTGGCCATAGAAGGTACAAATAATGGCTAATAATAACTGGTAAACAAGCAAAGCAGGTTTCATTATGCGGAGCTAGTTTACTAGAGAGTCATCCTCAAGATGCACATGCAGCCTTCACTGTTTTCCACCTCGAGCTCGACCTGGTCTGCGGTTGACCATGTATTGCCCATTGCCATCTTTGCTGAATGCTCACATAAGTACACTGTGTGCGTGTACCTTCCCCCTTGTCAGTCGCCTTAATTTTTGGCTTCTTCCACACTTGCTAGCTCAGGCTCTCTTGCCACTACTAACACGCAAACTGCTCCTTCTCTTTCCTCTTGGTCTAATCCCCTTCCCTATGTTGCTTCACCATTCAGCACCTGATTATCTCGTAGTGTTGTCAGCTATAGTGATTCTCAATGGTTTGTGTTTTCTTCCTATACTACAATTTCTACCTATGTGTACATCGTTAGTGCAAGTTTTTATATTTTTAAAATTATTCCCAGTGACTCCTGTGTTACAAATTGTGACCAAGAAAGACATATGTTAAATGACTAATGCTTCTTAGTAATAGGGTATGTTGGTTTCACTGTAATGAAGTCATTCGACTTAGAGCATTTTATCTAACTGCTCAGGTGCGATTTATCGTTATATTATAATTGGTTGATTGTTTCATGACTCACGACTGTAACATCAGACAATGTAATAACCTTGTCATATTACTAATATTATGAGGCATGGGGTTCACTTATGTGACTCATTTGAGCACATGACTTGTTTATGAGTGTTGATTGGTCAAAGGAGATTGCGCAGTTGACATAGGAGAGTCAGCTGATGGATCTCGCTCTATGAGTCACTATGAGTCATAGAGGTTGTGTGACATGAGGTGATGAGTCACCAGGGTCAGGGTTATGGAAATATGCCTATATCAGAAGCTTGCTTCTGACCAAGAGATCCCATCTTTATGCAACTATCTAAGTACTTTTCTATACTTCAGTTGAAATATAATTATTTTTAGAATATTTACACACACTTCTCCTCTATGAGACTCTGCGAGCGACATCAGCAAAAAGGATCAGTTCGCATCCTGAGCATTCTGAGTGCATCCCAGCTGCATCCTGTGCATCCCGAAAAATGACATTCACTTTAAATGGCCAACTAAAAAATTTAAAAAGACACCACTTTTAGTCTTATCAACTTTTTTGAAATTCTGAATCATCACGGTGGCTTGGCGACACAAAATAGTGATTAAATATAAATGACTCAGATTTATGCACTCAGTTCGCGAGCAGTTGATTTTGAACCAACTGCACTTAATGCCAATTTTTTATAACCACTATTTTCGGTACATACAAGGATTCAAAGTCAAGAGTTCATTTTTCCGTATAAAAAATGAATTCCTCTATTATCCAATCGTCTCACACCCGACAAGCTTCAAAATCTTTTTCAACCAGGATATTGCTTTAATGAATCTTCTCAAGTAACGCGTTTGTGCATCCTACTACTTTTTTCTGTCAGGATGCAAACCACCTTTTCAGGATGCTCAGGTTGCGCTCAGGATGCACCAGGATGCTCAGAATGTGAACCTATTCTTTTTGCTGATGGAAACCTTGACAATATTATCATACTCTCAGCCTACAGGTTAACGATGTAGAAATATTGTACTAGTTCTATCAAGACACGACAATTCATCCTTCTCACTATCTGATGTGATAGTATTCTTCAAGACAAGAACGCTAGTTTTGCACTATCTCAAGCGATAGTACCTCCCTACCTGGGTGTGCAGAAAATCGAGACTCGCTTACCGAGAGATGACTGGCCTTGCCTGGTACATACTTGCTGAACAATATGATTCCTACATCCCATACGCCAACCTTGGTTTATTTCAGTACTAACCACCATTTGATTACTCTAGCAGGGATAGTCAATGATAGTTCATTCCTGAGCTCCCAGAACCGTTCTATGATACTGATGACTACTATTTTGAACCATTCTGAAACCCAGCGTGATAACAGCTATCCTGCTGGCTGGTTGTCTTAGTACCATCCGGCTGCAAAGACTAATAGCGCAATTGTAGGTGTGCTTCTCGACAGGAAAGATATTGACCATGACCTTAAGGACAACATTTTAAAAAAAACCCCATAGTTCAAGTTGTGGCCTGCTTGCAATGGACATATAGATGTTTTCAAGTTGTTATTAGTTTAAAAGTGGTGGAATCAAAAGGGCACTAAAGACCATGGCAGAACACAATCTGTAATTGCAGTCACGAGAGGAAATGTCGCAGGTGTTAAGATTTTGCTGGAATGTTCCCTGGTCAATGCTGATTTTTGAAATTGGGATGACAAGTCAGTGGTATATTGCCCCGCAGACATTGGGAATTTGGGAATAGCCAAGAAGCTAGCCTCACAATGCACAGTGGATCCTGCTCTTCCAGATGATACAGGTACCTTACCACTCGCAGTGGGACAATTGAATAGTATAGTGAAGATCGATGACTTCACGATAGGAGGCAGCAGTAGTAACATTTTTCCACATCTAGTTAACCAGCGTGGAGATACGGAGATTCTTCTTCCAGAAAGAAAATGCCATTGCATAATTATCAAGCTCCTTACTGATATCTGGGCAGACCATGACTAAAAGGACCACTCTGACTGAACCTGATTATCGTCAGCTGCCGGGTATAGGCAGCAAGAGACTATCGTTCTGCCTCCCCAGCACCCCAATGTTAAACCCAATAACTACAACATGACGTTACAATTCATGAATAAGCAATGTATATTTCAGAGAGGTTAGTCTTATTAGTCCTAGGTATGTTATTCTGTTATACTATGAAGTCAGTGGATCATAGTATCTCACATCACAGCTTGATTGCCGGTGAGGGTAATACTATGATTGGTTGATGGGTTTAATGACTCACGATTGTAAGTCATATCATGTAATGACTGTCACACATGACTCACATTCTAAGTGAGGGGTATCACGCATATGACCCCTTTGATTACATGATTTGGCTTATGCGATGTGATTGGTTAAATGGCATGTTGTGCTGTGACTAATGTGTGTAATCTGATAGATCTCATGCTGTGACCGATTATGTGTGATAGACGATATCGAAGTGGAACTTGAAGGTGATGAGTCAAGAGAGTCAGGGTCATGAAGATGCCAATAAAAGGCAGGTCTTGGAACATATGGAACATAAGGGATGGGATCTTTAGCCAACTATCTAAGTACCTTTCTTTCCTAAGAAGTTGTATTATGACTCTCTTTACACTATTAAAAGTTCTCCACCAGACAAGCAGTATTAACTAATCACTCCAGTGACAGTCAAGAGTTCGGTTGATAATATAGAACTATAGTAATTGTTTTATAAGACCAGCTGATGTTCAGCTAGACTCTGTGGAGGTAGTTGATCTACAAGCCAACAAGTTAGTCTTGTGCTAGCTCAGATCAGACATACCCCAAGAGATTTGTAACCAAGGTCATAATCTGTTGCATTATAACAAGAGCACAATAGGATTGTTACACATCGAGGGAAAACGACATTGCATGAGACAGTAATAAGAGGAGGAGAGGGAGCTTTAAGTATTCATTTATAATCGGACTCCGTCACCAGTGATCCCATATGACTATATAGCTGAACTTTACAAGGTATCCAGTGAGGTTTCGCTATAAACATATGATCAAGGCCTAGGCTGGACTGCATGATATAGATCCATTCTAGACAGATTTGGATGGCCACACTCTATTTTTATAGGAAAGTAAGGATGAATGTGTGCGAATGGCAATGCTTCTTGTTAATCATAGGGCCAGGAATAACACCAACCAATTTGGCGATTCTCCTTTGATATATGATCAAAGGCTGGGACACAGAGTATTGATTCAAATCCACTCTACTAGTGTGGTGGGATATAATTGGATTGAGATGCAGAAGCCAAGGGTTTCCAGGCGTGCGCTGAAAGAATTCATTTATTTCGGGATGAGAATGGTTGAATAGAGTCGCTTTAGCGATCTGGCAATTCGAAGGCTGTTCACTAATCTTGTTTTTAATTGTACGAAACACTGAGTGCAACTTGGTCTCTTAGCGCTGAGGATGGAAACAGTTCAGATATACCATACAAAACTGTTGGTAAAGTGATTCTTGCCTTTGACCAGATCAGAGACTAATACCATGCTCGAATATATCCTAACCAGCTTCGATATTGGAAGGTTTTTAGTTAATATTTTAATATCGTTGTAGGCTATAGTACCTATTCTATACTAATTGAGAGATATAAGGTAGAGAAATGGGATGTTCTATTTTGACAAAATTGTAGTAGGTTGTTGTCCCTCGATAACAGTGTGGTTCTGATTGAGTGTACAACTGTGACACTGTCGTACATTGTCACACAGTCCTGATTTAGACCCAGGAGACTCTCTTACACTCCACACCTTCGAGCTTGAGACCTGCAGTATCGATCCTTTGTTTTTCTCTTTCCTCCAACACCTCATGCTTCCTAGTAAGTTGTTTCCCTCTTCACTAAATTCTGCACAATCCCCAGCCAGTGTCAAGGCCAATGAGCCTTGCCTGTTGGTTACCAGAGAGGTTTTATTGGGGTCAAAAGCAAATACAAGAAGACTTGCAATAGACCTGCTAGCAGTGGTGCGAAGGGAGGGTTGAAGGGATCTGTATCTGAAGACAGAATAGTTGAAAGACATATAGAGACTCATGAATCACCATTGAACCAAGTATATTTTTCAATTAAAGGTCTGAAGAAGTGTGCTGTCTCCTGCTACCCTGAAGACTTCTTTAAAGGACAAAATACAAGTGTGATACTCTTGCTGCAATCACAATCACTACCACTAGCTGCTCACGCACAGGAATCCTTTAATCCAGCCTGATCAAGGAGTCATAGCTCAGCCTCCCCCACTGTTATAGTTCAAATAGACACTAACCAGGTCATCCAAATAGGCCAAATGCCATTCTGAACTAGTTACCTAAAACATGGAATTTGGTAAAAGAACAAGAGCTAAGAGAGAGCTGGATCCTGGGCGAACAGCCTAGCAGTTTTTGTTTTATAATCAATGGCTGGTGGCAATAATCGTTCAATATTAAAACATCAAAGTTTTGGTGAGAGTGAAACATGTTATAGAATATACATAATAGTCATCCAAGAAATACTGTGGAGTATGGATGACTAAGCCACTGTCATAATTGACAGGAACAAGAGACAATAAGAATTAGGCTTGCTTCTTGTTGCATAGATGTTTGTATAGTACAAATATATAAAATAGATAATCTTGATGATTACTGAGTCAAACAGTGTTGTACATTTTGCGCCATTGTAGATCCTTATACTATACTTATTGTGTCTTGGCAACTTGGCTCAAATGCTGAGGTTGCGATGGAATTGGTGTTTCAGCATAGAATCCAACATTAGGAACATTCTACCTTATATGACTATTCCGGACCCAGAATTCAATGTAGAAACCTGGCGCAATGCAAACTAAAGATAGCATTTAACAAGCTGATCAGACTCAAGGACCAGTGCAAACCAGCAATCAAAACAAATAAGTTGAATACAAACCAAAATAAGATCGGAAATGCTGCACCAGAGCTGCACACTACCGTTCTAGGAACCCCTACACATAGCAAACTTTCTTAGTAATTAAATGTAATTCCTGATTATAATCCTTGCATATAAGTTGGTAATTATGCTATCTAATGATCCTCCACTTAAATCCTGACCAGAATATAATACTATAACAATCCTGTTGTTATACCTGTCTCTAGTGTGCGTTACCGGGCGGGGCGGGGAGGGTTTTGACTCGCCAGACCACGCCCTTACAGGGGGCCGGGGGAGGTATGTTTTGCGTAATCCACGCCCTGCCCCCGTCAGGAGCCCACCCGCACTCATTCCCTAGACAAGGCCCCGTTTGTTACAACCTATTTTTAATGGGGACCCGTCTGGGGTATGGGTGGGGCGGGGGCCTGAGCGGAGTCAGGGGCAGGGAATGCCGAAACAGACACACCGCCCCAGGCCTATGAGTGGGGCGGGGCGGGGAAAAGGGCCGTGGGCCCGTGTTGTTCGGGCCCCCGTCCGCCCTGTAATAAACTCTACCTGTCCCCCTTTACCATATTTGCTCTGTTGACATAAAGGCTAGGACAATCGCACCAGTTGCAGAAACACCAAGCGATAAGTTTCATACCTTACCATATGTGCCTGATCAAATGATCCACATTGTGACCCTTTCCTTGGGTAGAATGAACCCGGATATTTTTTCCCATAGCCCTTTAGTGAATCCTATATGTACCAAGTATGCAGCCAACTACAACTATGAAAGCTATGAGTGAGTTATAGGCCAACATTGGGCAACCCGCTTTTCACCATACAGTTAACAAGAGTACCAACTAGATATATTGCCATTCGTGTAGGCCAATTGGGCTGTGGCGGAAGTCTAATTTGTCCGAGATGGATGGATTACCCGAATGTTGGAACGTAGAATGAGTGAATTCCAGGCTAATATAAAGCGACTTGAGTTAGGGTACGTAATTAAGATTCTCATCATGCCCTTACCCATATTTCAGCAGCGGAATTCAGGCAGGCATGTGGTTAAATGAAAATAGCGTAGTACGGAGTTCATGTCTCAAACACTTAATAATAACACCTTCATTGCGACTGCTCAATTTTCGGAATTTATACAACCTTTATTTACATTCGATTGAGCATTGCACAGCCTGACCTAAAGTTTAAGTTGCTGCGCTGGATAAAATCATGTTATAGTATTTCACTAGTTCAAAACCTTTTGGTCTTACTATAAAAGCATAATCCTCTACATATCTACATATTCATTGTTCACTAGTCTCGTGACCACAATCAGGAAAAATATTGTAATTGGATCGCTTGCCATGAGTAACACTCAGCTCCATATTGTTCCAGTATCTTAGGTTTCTGCAATGCTCAATACACTACTCAGCTATAGTATTTTTGTCAAAAAGGGCTTTCCCAACACATCTGTCGACAACTAGGACAACCTAAAACCAACCTTGTTTTCATATGCTTATCTCTAGTCTCTTTCTAGAGATCATAAAGTCACATCCTTTTTGTATAAGGGCAATATACAATATGAATGGCAGGAAGCAGTCATACACGATGATCTTATAGAGATAAAATAGGCAATCTGAAGGGGTGGATGCATGCCTGCAGCTTGCGCGTGATGTATAGGTTGGGAACCAATATATAAGAAGATAAGTCTTCAAAAGTGGACCAAATTGTGGTATGGGTTACAGGGGGGGACAGGACGAGTTTTCACTTCGTGACCAGGTCCGTAGTCCAGCCCGTGATCAATCCTGTGCCTCGCCTTCACGCCCTATATGCCCTAGAGACCTGGCAAATCAATAGGGCAGGGTATGTATTTTACTTTCCCCCACTCTTGCCTATACGTGCCCCTCTTCTGCCCATCCCCAACTATTGCCCCTGTGCAGGGCCCCACTTATTTCTATGAGTAATTTTCTGTGACTAAGCCAATGTTAGGTTGAAATCTAAGGCGTGTTTCGCCTCTCAATTCCGATCATGAATCAAAATTCGAGATCAGAATTGCAGTGTCAAACACCATCTAATTATGTTCTATGTCTGGTATAATGACTGGAATATTAGGATATTCCATATACCAATCTGGCAAATATCTTGCAAAATATCATTTCAATATATTCCTCACAGTATGATTATGATTTTGGCTTCTAGTTTCCGATAAATAGTGTTTGGAAATTGCTCTTAGTCTATGATTCTAAGCTTACAATGTCGGTCTGTTTCTAAGAACTTCTAACAATAGGATTCCAGGTACACAGCTGTAATGGTATTACCCTAGCGGGAATAGCTTGCATAATTATGCGCGAGGTATCTGCCACCATAAGGGAGAGCATATATCCGAACCCAAGCTTGCTGAGTATGGACTTCCCGGAAGCATCTGGGAGACAACTCAGGAACCACAAAGAGTTCACGTTTCAAGATATGGCTAACTGATTGGAACGATAATTAGAGAACCAGTTCTCTACTCTTACTAATGCATACGTATTATGCATTGATAGATGAATATTGGACTTGATCACCCCATATTCATGATACTATTGGTATGTAGCCATTTAGACTGCATATTCCATTATAGTCTATCAGGACAAAGAGATCGAAGACTGACTACTAGTGGAGTGGGGACACCCTCAGAAGAAATAGCAGTTGGGAGATTCTCAGAGTCAAGCTGGGCAAGATTCACGGTCAAACCGTGTTCGCACTTTGTTCTGACAAACTGAACTCTTAGAAAGATACATTTTTACTAGAAAAGTCAAAGTAGCGTGAACATTAGTACGAATAGTAGGGCTCTCCCCGATGGTTGAGAACATCATCAAGCAACGGAGAAGAGACCTTAACAATATTATAAGTTATTACGATATTCTTCTCTTACTTTATCAAACAATTCTTCTTGAGCCTGCCTGACCTATATTCTGTTGTCTCGAATATCCTCGGCCAAGATAGCTCGGAATCCTACCGTGTTAGCTACCCCGTCACACTATATTGTTATTCTTCAGTCACCAAAGACTCCTATGTTGCCAGATATCCTCGTCTGCTTTATCCTCTATTATTTATTTTTCATCCTTGAAGATACACCACAGGCTGCCATTGTCGCACCTGAACCCACGATCACTGAAGATTCTGGTTCTTTAGACGATTGGGAACCTGAATCAGAAGGACGCATAACTTTACCTTGTTCCTCTCCTTCACCACCTCTTGGCCTGTCTTGCCCTTCTACCCCCGAGACTATTATTCTTTCAACGCAAGCCATCACACAGGTGGAACGAAACCAAAAAATTGTTCAGAACCTTATTGACGCTGAAGAACAAAACTGGTGGGTAACACCACAAGGGTCCTTTCGTCACCCTTTCCCTCTATAGCGAAGGGTCGTAAAAAGGCTCGACAATACTGGAGACTTAGAAATTCCCTTTCAACTTAAAGGATCACTAACCTCTATCATGGCCCTTGGGAGCCCTGATTCTCCTCACGCGGAACTCATCAGTAATCCCGATCGACCTATGGAAGATGACGATACTTCTACTCCTCATGCATCCTCATTCGACCCATCCTCCTGTGCTATGACCACTACCTCAAATGCAGGCTCGGTGATACATTCCCCCTTGAGTCGCTCCGATAGTGTGCAATTCCGGGTCGAGAAAAATACGTCGAGATCAAACTCCCGTCAACGTGCAAGAAATACTATAAACCAAATGGAACTTGTGAATCAACAAATCGGACCAGCCTGCCAACACATTTCTTCATCCATCAATCAAAGTTAAGACGAGAACTTGATAGCTTTGGATGCTTTATCGGAAGATGCTAGGACCCAATACACTAACCTACGGTTATTACAAACCAGGTTAGCAAAAGGCGAATTGATTGTTGAGAAGGAAGTCCAAGATGCCAAGAAAGCACTAGCAACTCCCGAAGGAGCAACACATGACGAACAGGAACGGCTAAAAATCGCGATGGGACAAGAATTTAGCCGTCAAGAAGCGCCACAAAAAGAAAATGCGAAATCTTCGGAGGTCCGAGATAAAATATTAGAACCTGAAGTACTATCCTTAAAAGCTCCATTTGCTGAACAACTTAAAAAACAGGACACCGAATGGCAAAGAGTCCTGAGACACCAGGAAGACCGAGCTGCTGAAATATTAAATCAACAAAAAGGCAATGCAGCCGAACAGCATCAAAAGGACCGTCAAGCAGCAAAGGATCTTCTGGACAAACAAAATCAGAAATTCCAAAATGCAATACAAGCTTTAACAGACAGAATAGATCATCACGAAAAGCCCAGCTTTACCATCCCGCCTACGGAGGCAGGTGATGGTGATCCAGGACCTTCAAATCAGGGTCAATTTGATCCTTGGATTCCTCGGGATAATCCTAACTGTGATAAACAATCAGCTTCTACTCCAAAGCAAGATAAAGGAACGGGAGTTGACGGTAGAGCAAACTTCGAACCGCCGCCACCACAGCCAAGTAATATTGGGGGTGATCCAGACCCAGATCCTAGTGACAATTACGACGAGGACAATAAAGGAGGTGATGATGGCAGAGGCAGAAGAGGCGGACGTGCAGAACGGAACGCGCAAAGACCATGTGTTCCTAGAGATACATCTCCCGGTACGAGAGGCATATTAGAATTCTTGCAACAACTCAGTACACTAAATCGATCAATAAAAAATGCGGCTGAACCCCCTTGCTTCTTTCAAGGCGATGATAACCAGGATGTTACAAACTGGCTAACCGCATGTGAAGATTACTTTGATCGAAACCCTTACCAATGGGAGAACCACTGTCATCGCATTGTTTTCGCGCTTCGTAAAACCAAGGGAAACAAGGTAGCCCCTTTCACGGAAAAATATCGAAAAGTCATGAGAGGCATAGGAGGTTTCACTACAGATCCCGATTATGCAACTTGGGAGAGATTCCGACAAGAAATTATCAAAAGATATATCGGTATCGAGGAAGAGCGATGAGCCCTAGACGAAATGGAGAGAATCAGCTACAAGGGCAAAATTGACACGTACATGCTCCTCCTCGAAAATCTCAACATCAAGGCTGTACTCTCAGGCATAGCGTGGAGGGTCCGTGTCGAAAGCAAACTCCCGCAAGAAATATTACGTCGCCTATCCCATTTTTCATTTGCCACCGATGAAGAATGAATGGATATTTTAAGAAAAGTGAGTAGGCAAGAGGAGGAACTTCTGGAAAGGGGAAAATTAACCAAATCCCTAACGACGCCGCACGCAGCCCCTCCTAAGTGAATACGAGAAGAATGCGACACAGGTTTCAACACCAAATACGAAAGGAACGGGTCAGACAACCAAACTGGAAAGGGATTGTCTCGATGGAAAGCTCCTTGAAATAACACCGCAAAAAATAAAATTAATACTGTTGTGAAAGACGAGCATACCGATTGGAAAAAGGCACACGATGCAATCAAGGACGAGGTGGTTGAAAACCGAAAAAAGGAGAAACGCTGCACGCGTTGTAGCATGGACAACCACACCTGGAGATAATGTCGTATGCCAATCTTGGTCGCAACAACCGTCGCATACAAAAATAGGGGAAACCCTAAACAACCATTTAAACCAAGAACTAGCAGACTCGCAGTGCCCCAACCTCCTCCAGCACGACAAGGACCACCTGCAAAGGCTAACTGAATACGACGAGAAAGACCATCGCAAATCTGGGAATTATCCGATACAGAAATGTCATAGGTGTACGCGTCACAAAATATATAAGTATTTTCTTTCCTCAGTCTATAAGTCCTTATTTGTCTCGCTTAGCCGACAAACTAGGGCGGATGTCACCGTGTCCTTAAGAATGACAGGGACACGAGCAAGTCGCGTCTTAGATTCGAGAAGCAAGCAGATACCACTTATTCTTAAGGCAAGCAGGAAGCCATTACAAAGATTTTTTCACAGACATACACCTCGGCATGTTTTGGAAATTCATGGCATAGTCTTGGCGCTCGTACAAAAATTCTCGCTGGAGAATGCAGAGATACCACACCTGCAGGAACCGTCCAACATGGAGTAAGGGGACTGGTGTATGGGTACCTTCCTTGAAAGGAACCCGGGGTTTTTGCCTTCAGAGAAAGGACTTTTGATTGCCCCCCGAAGGAGGACTTTTTGTTTCCCATGAAGGGGTTAGGTATTCCTAATTTGGAACTGTTTTCCCATTTTATCGACTTGGGTGTCTTGGGAGAAGGATCATGGGTCGTGAAACCCCCTGGGCTTTCCCGGGCCCAAGGTGCCACCAGTGCAAATTACATTTGTTCTTGCCAGAGACTGGACTCGAACACCTGACCCTACGGGTGAAGATAAGTGGGCCTGCCCTATCTCACCAACTAGACCATGGCGAATGGTTCAGAAATACAATCATATGATCACATATTATACCCCAATATCGCGTAACCTCAAAACACCAAAAACGCGTTTATGCAACAACAACCCAAACTATGCAACAACAGACAGAGTCGCTAAGACAACCACTTTACACAAAAGATAAGTTTTGTTTACTTTTATAGTTTGTTTATTTTTGTGTGTTGTTTTATTTTTGCATTGCTTGGCGTTGGGATTTGGATCGTTTAGTGAGCTTTATATCTTCAGGAACCTCTCGGCAGGGGGTAAAGACTGCTTGTAGTGGGTTGCCCGGAAGTATAAAATGTTTTAATTATATATTATAGTATGTTTGTCTGAGGAGCCCTATGTGGTCGAAACAACGGGGGTGTTGTAACAAACACACATCTATACAACACCCACGATGCCTTCTAAGCGAGGTAAACGACAATCTTACGGTCGCGTTAACAGAACCGATATTATTATCAATTAACCACACCGCTATGATTCTCCGGAGGGACATGCACACATTTACATCCTCGGCAAACGTTATCGAATCCCAGTCTTGTTAGACTGTGGATCGAATATTTTTCTTATTAATGAACAACTCATTAAAGACCTTCACATCCCTTACCACTCTCGCGCTGATGCAGTCCAAATTGAAGGTTTCATAAGCAAAAGAAATACCTTGCATTCTGTCTCACCCCGCTCACCCTGTCCACCAGACGTGCCAGGCGCTTATAACTTAAACTCCTGTTCTGGGTGCGTCCGCCTGGGCTCATTCCGTCCGGAAGTGAAAGGGCCGCGTCCAATGTGTCGGGACCCTGACTTGCGCGTCCCGACGCATTGGACATGGCCCTTTTTGCCTCATGCCGCATTTGACCCCCCCTGGCGCAGCCACCCCCCTGATACTCTACCCCCAGCGCCCAGCCTCTTCATACCTTCGCTCCCATTGCACCTGTTCCCATGCTGCCCTTTTGCGGGCGTCTTGCGGCCGCGACATCTCTCATCCTGGCCTCCCCCCCAGATACCCCTGCTCGCCCGCATTCTTTCCATAATACCCTCTCTCCTTTAACCCCCTCACTAACCTCTCCCTGAATCCATTTCTCATCCGGAACCCCACCAACATCACCTCAACTTCTCCCACACTCCTGGATTCGCTCAGTCCTCTCGCGTATTCGGCAGCCGTTTTCCTGTCATTACTTCCTCCGCCCTCATCCCTTCCAACACGTTCAGCCCTTCCTGCTCCACCCTCTGATCCTAGCCCGTCTCCTCCCATATCTGGCGGGCGTCCCCCCTTTCTTGCACTTTCGTGCGCCCCGCCCCTTAGCTCTTCACATCCTATCTCGTCTACTCCATGCCTCTCGCCGCCTCCCCGGCCCCGTACAGTCCGCTCCGTCTTCCCCAGCCTCTTTCACTCCCCTCGCGGCCTCCCACCGTCTTCCCCGGCCTCTTACAGTCCGCTCGCGAGCTCCCACCCTCTTCCCCGGCCTCTTTCACTCCCCTCGTGGCCTCCCACCGTCTTCCCCGGCCTCTTACAGTCCGCTCACGTACTCCCACCGTCTTCCCCGGCGTCTAACAGCCCCCCAGACTCATGCCCGTGCCTGTCAACCCACAGCTGCCCGCTAGACGACTTACCCAAGCCTGCCCAGTTTATACCCATCTGCCCAACACATTCACATGCCTTCCGAACCTACAATTGCCCGCTAGATGCCTTACTCATACATGCGCGGCTTATAACCATCCCCGCAATTCATTCTCATGCCTTTCCTTCCCACCGACTCGCACACTCCTATTGTTTGACCATTACTGACCCTTTTAGCACGCGTAATAAAATTTAATTTAATTACATATATATACACGATCAGCGAGTGGTGATAAAACCATTCTCCCTATCCTCTCGATCGGTTTCTTCAACATGCGATTCCGCCTCCCCAGGGTCTTGGAACTGCCCTGCACCAACCAGTGCTTCCGGATTGGGCCCATGTGCTCGCCGCGGCTCCTGCCGACCATGTCCTCCTGTATCCACGAAGCCGCGAGCGGCCTGCAATTCCTCCAGCTCTGTATCACTACCAAACTCCCACCTCAATGTGTCCTCATCATTGTCATATCCCGCCGTCCTCTCAACCGGCTTTCCCCGCTCCTTCGCGATTCTCGCCTCCAATGTCCTCCTTGTCCGCTGGATTATTCCACGTTGCCAAACTCTTCCCACTTTGCCCCACGATCGTGTCTGACGTTCCAGCGCGGGTATCTATCCGTTAGCTAACCTTTCACCCAACTCGAGGACTTGCTATTTTCAAAAGTGTCCGGATGCCCGGGCCGTCGCGGGATCCGGACACTCTCGAAACCTGCCAGTACACATGGTTCTTCTTACCGGCGGAAGTGGCCCTTGTGAAAGCCACATTATCGATACAGATGCCACTCCGCCAACATCGTAGTGAATGACATAATATGGCGGCTGTCAGACAGATAAACGGGCCATCGATCTTATCCAGGAAACCGTCATCCGTCATGCCTTTCCTTTTCGGGCAAGAGTAATATTGAGCAAATATCACAGCCGGAATCTGGGGTGCTAGGAATCTAAGAGAAATTAGCTGTCCGCAGGATTAGATCGATTTAGTCTTACTCCGATTAGAAACCATCCCGACAAATGTCCAAAAGATACCTCATAGCTGCCCGGAGGGCAAATGAACCTAACCTCCGCCAGTAGGTATTCCACTCTTCGTGGGCAGGCTGTAGGATTCTCAATATTGAGCCTATAGAGTTCTGTTATAGCCTTCTGTGCTGTATGCAGATACTGAGATCTGCATCCCCTGTGCTTTGCCCGGATATGCAAATCAGTGACCAGCGGCCACTCCATTTAGTCTAGGATAGGATGTCCGTTACCGATTAAGGGTAACTTCCCTGGTCATTTGAGGGTGGGGTAGCATCAGCAAAGTCGGGAAAGGCCAATTTGGTCCGGGCATCGCTCCAACATGTGCCGAGTTCTTTGGTCAGGGTAATTAGGTCCGGAAACGGATTGACGAACATCGTTCAGTCCCACATCAGGTCACGGGATCTGGCCAGAATCGTACGCTCAAGCCTGGTTGCCATATTTCGCCTGCTGCTGGCTTGCTGTCCTCCGCTATCCAATTCCCAGACGGTTGGATCTGGGTGACTTGGGGTTATCACCGGCATCGCAAGTGGATTGAAGTCTGTGGGCGAACGGGAGGGAATGGCAGATGTACAACCATTTTGGCTAACTCCTACTTGAGCAGACGTTATCCGTCCGGTGTAACTAATCATCCTGCTGGAATTCTGGGTATTCCCAGCGGTGATTGTCAGTATCGAGTGCAGGGAGCTAAGAAACTCACGCCCAATTGGTCTTTGCGCTCCCCAGGCCGATGGATGATCCATATCATCCCCATGCTAGCCTAACTTGTTCTCCTCACTCTCCTCACTCGCCTCACTCCGGCAATCATTACCCTCATATTCCCCATCATTAGAGTCTAGGCTCTCATCCGCTGACTCTAAGACCTGCTGCCAGTTGTACAGCACAGGCTCTGGTACCTGGAGTCGTGAAGAAGGTGGCTCCCGCACGGCATCCCTCCTCCTACCTACAGCGGACCCAGCCATAACAGACTCAACACTGAGTGATGTTATTATAGTTAATCCGTCCCTAGACCCAGATCCCCGGAAACGTCTGCGAAGGACCTCCCTTTGCCTTTGCCTTTCCTGCCTCGATGAACGAGCTCGGTCCGCCATAAGCCACCGCTGTTGTTGTGACACTGTATGCAGGTAAATAGTGATAGAAGAGAATTGCAGTGTATGACGTTGAGGTGCAGGTGGTGTTAGGAAGCCTCTATTGGTAGGTAGCTAAGGGCACTATATGGGGTGTGAACTTGGAAGATTGAAATGGTCGGCCCAGCTTCCTTAAGAACTAAGGACATTCACAGTTCATCACTCGCTTTCATGTCCGCTGGCGTGAGCACACACCGCGCGTCCAAATTGCAGCTTGCTACCTGATATAGGAATTTGCACGCGAAGACTTGGCCGCGCTGCGATTTCACTGGGGCAATACGAGTGTTAGGTACTTGGGGTTGCTGAACCAGATGAAAAAAGGTGTATCAGAATGTGCGGAGTAATCTAGTTTGAGTAGGTCTGCCAAGCGGACAGAAACAAATGCGTGTAAGGCTAGGGCGCGGGCCCGGAGGCTAATCGCTGAAAGTGAAAGCCGCCGCTATGGCTCAACGGATGGGATATAAGATGAAAAGCTAGGATAGGAATAGTAATGAAAGGGGCAACCCCGAACAAAAAACAGCTACAGAAGAACAAGAATGATCAGCACAAGTCCAAAGAGCAAACCGCTAAAGCCAGCAGAGAAAACATACAGCAAACAAAAAAGAGCTGGAAAAGAGCAAGAAGGATCTGCAAAGATTCCGAGAGCAGGTCCCACGAGCTGACCCAGTAAACACAGAACAGCTCGGGGCAAACAAGAATGGTCTCCAAAACGCGAAGAGGGACCATTAGAGCAACAAAGTGCCCGTAGACTACATTGGGTTTGGGCAACCCGGAAGGGCAACATCCGGGCCAATCCAAACAAGAAATGGGTGGGAAAAAATACAAGGATAACTCGCCAAACTCTAAAAGTTAAACTCCAAATGAAAAACCCCCAAAGGAAACACCCGCAGGATCTGCGGACAGTCGTAGGTCTAAATAAAGTGTACGGATCAGGGCAAGCAGCCCAGACGTAGCTGGCTAATCTACAACAGAAATAGTCAGGCAACAGCGAGAATAACCTGAACTCAAGAAACAAAAATGAAAACACCACAAGGAAATGATGAAGGATCCATCGTGGCCTAGTACTTGTAAATGGCTTGAAATGGACCTGCATCCTCAGCGAGCGAGACATTAGCCACATTGGTCGGGGCAGGAGAGCTTTGTTCGCAGAGCTAGTGAGCCAGGACAGAAACGGACTGCAGGGGACTCCCAACGCCCGGTTCTGCCAGAACTGCGGCAGACCTTGCCAACAGAATGGATGAAAAACCTGGTAGTCGTAACCGGAACTTACGAGGTGTAGAGTATGCAATCGTGGCGGGTGGGCCCGGGGAATCAGAGGGCGGGCTTAATGTGCGTCCGACTTCTTCAGCTGTCGGAATATCCGCACCGACATCGCCGGTATGTTGATGCTCAGAGGGGGAATGGCTTCTGCCAGGCGTATCCACTTGTGTCACCAATGTGTTGACAGGCTGCTCGGCCCCTGAGGCCAGCATCAAATGAGGCGCGCCTGACCTTCTCGCCTCTGCCTGCTCAGAGGCCGCAGACGCATGATGGTGATGCGGATTGGGAGTAAACGGAGACGGAGTGTTTTTCGGACTAGTCCTGTCAGCCAGTTGCCAACTCAGATTATGCTCCGCATTGGGTGTGTCTGGCTCAACCTCAATGCCGGCATTGATTGCCCCCACCTGGCAGGCCACCTTCCTCTGGGGTCCCAGCCTTCCATCCAAACAGTATGGCTCATCGGCCTCTTGCTTGACCCCCAGGTTGCGTTTACCACTGTTATTGGCTGGCGTCCAGGATGCTTTCTTTAGGGCAGTTTCCCGTTCTCCTTGTGTACTAGACCTCAAAACACGAGTCCCTAAGTTAGTACGTGGGACAGAAGCTTGCGTACCAGAAGACTCTGGCTCTGATTCGCCAACGTCCGCCCAATTGATGCGGTGTGTTCGCACAGTCTTTTTTGTGGTATTATCGCTCCTGGTGGTCCTTGTTGAGGTGGTTCGCTTTTCGGCTGCAGGGGATGACTCTAGCCGGTGGGCATCTGAGCTCTGTCCATCATCGCTACTGGCGGACCCGTCATCCAAGGCGTCTGGAGGGGGGCCCCGGCTATCACGTGGAGCACACCTGATCTCACCGGGAGGAGGAGTGCTATCCTCTGTATCATTCCTTCGATGGCAACAGAAGAGCAGATCCATTGGTTCGCTTGGCTGATTCAAAGACCACCATGTGCGGACAAGTCGGCTATTTGTGATTCGGATCATTTCAGCCAGTGGCAGCGGCTCCTCTGGATCGTCCTGCTGCAGACGTGTACCCTGTCTCGTCGTACCAATAAGCATACAAAATCCGACACCCGGTGCCATGGTTTTGTCTATACGCGCTAGCAGGTTCGGAAAGGTGGGCTCAGTTAGATCCATCCTGTAAACATGTCAACGACTTTGCCAGTGGATCTTGTCCATCCCGACAGGAAGTGCGCTGCTCGGGCGGACTGCGGATGGCTCATCTATCCAGAGACGGACGGACCACGGACCGGCGAGACCTGCAGGAGCTGTATTAGTATATATAGTACATCTTTATTGCGGACGCTTGGGGATAACATACGATCATTTCTGGTGGGGGTGGGGTCCGCAACCGGAACAGCGGCAACGGGTGCTCTCAACATGTCTCTTAAGATACCCTCATGTTTTTTTGCTATGTCCTTTGGCAAAAGGTCGAGGCATTCGGTAAAACCTTCGCCACCAGGGTTGTTAGCCTGCCAGAGTCCCGACCTCTGGCCAACAGGCCTGACGGTAAGAGCATGAGCCTGGATGGCCGCCCATTTTCCAGCAGTACTCTGCTTCCACCCTTGGATCCTGTCTTGCTCCATCTTACGTTACATAGCATTTCGCCAGGCTTTATACTGCGGAGTATAGGTTCGTGGGTGGGGGAAGCCGCAAACGTGCTTACACCAGGTAACATCGCTGTCGTTTTTAAAGGACGCCGATTTTTCGAAACAGAGACCAACCTTTGAGACTGCCATTGTAATAGTCATCGGGGTGGGGGGTGGTTGATGGATCAGAAAGAGGCTGCTTTTTGGGGGGGTTTAAATGGTCCCTCAGCGGATGGAGGATGGCCGCTAGTAGATGCTGGTACTTTTCAGGATGAAGGATTGTGGAAGATCCGAAAATAATAGAGCGGGCCTCGCGGACGGTAAAGGGAGTTCGGCAGATGGTAATGGCTGTGCAAAGGTTATTGGCTAGGAAAACGTAGATCGGTAATCTGAAATGACCTGAGGATACACTGGTGATACTGCGGACGAGTGAGAGGTTGTGCCAAGCTTTGTGGGTCCTGTTAGGATGGGCTGGCGGATCGAGGATGTGATTGGGATTGGGGAAAGGATTATGGAGAGAAGATGGAAGGAGGGGAAGAGAGAGCTTATGTAGGCCGCACGAGGAGGGTTTTATTGGGGTTCGCAGGATTGGACCCTGTACAAACTTGAATATCTTGAAAAGTCACGTGACCCACCTACAATGACTATAGGTTTCAGATAAGGTTTTAAGCCACAACGGAGCCGCATGGGGGCCACGACCCCTGAGCCAAGGCCCTCCCATACTCTCAACAAAGAACAGGTTTCACAAGTTAAACCGTGAATAACGGTGGGCAGCTTGAATGTCTGGACCCGTTCGTCATCCGGCCAAACAAACTTGAAAGTTTCCCGATTTAACCCTTGAATGAAAGCTACCCTTCAGTTTGAAAGAGTCAGCTGCAGCCGCTCAGCCCATCCGCTTACGCATCAGCCAGACTACTTGAAAGAGAAACACCACACACGATGACCTCAAAGACAACAAAGTGTGATTATCGCAGGCGACGTTATCCACAAGCCGCTGCATACGAAAAACACCTTCAGGCAATGCATCTTGATATCGTTCTTTCCCTCAGCGCAATTGCGGACCCGGCTTCCATGGGACCTACTTTTGTTCGTGAACAACTTGAAAACCTGCCCGACTCAGACTATGAATCTGATTGCAGGCTCGAGATACCAGATTTCCATATAGCAAGTGGTGAGATAGAGGATATGCAGAACGATTGACACACGGAAGACGTTTCCCACCCACCGCTTCAGGTGCCCCCTTTGGGTCAAGGAACTATTCCCGGTACCGGCAGACCACTCGGCGAAGTTGCTGGCTATACAGAGCTCAACAAGGCCATGACCGATGACCCTTGGAGCCCTTTCTCATCGGAAAACGGCTTTAATTTGGCGAGCTGGTTGGTCCGGAGCAAGGTAGCCAAGTCGGAGAACGACGCGTAGTTTGCCCAAGGTTTAGGCGGTACGGATAGCAGATCATTCGGGTCCACCTATACCTTGCGATAACACCTCGACATAATGGACCCATTTCGTGAATACTTTGTGTGAGCGGAAGCCAGTATTGATAATGGTGGACATGCAACAACTTTCTATTATCGAAATATTATTGACTGTGTCCGCTACCTGATCCATTAGGTCGCGTATAGCTTAGATATGGTTTATGCACCTATTCTAGAATATGATTCTAGTGGGGAGCGATTATATTTAGAGATGCATACGGCGGACTGGTGGTGGGATATTCAGGTATGAGATAGGTCCTGACTGGTTCTTGGAGTGGTGTTTCCAGTCCTAACTGCCCATTCCGTTCCTGGGTAGAAAGCTTTGCCCGCCGGGTCCACAGTGGTGCCTATTATCGGATTATCTGACCAGATGCACCTTACCAATTTCTCCGGAGATATTAAAGCCTGGCCGGTATACATCACGATCGGCAATATCCTTTCGAGGACAAGAAGCAGCCCTGCCAAGCTGGCAATCCTGCTTCTGGCATTGATTCCAGTACCGCCAAAGTTTACTGGCGAATCAGCCCGTGCCAACGAAGCCCAGCGGCAGACCAACGTGGATGGCCTGCGGGCTGGGTTCGATCTTGGCCTGGCACCATTACAGCAGGTTCCCGGAGAAGGAACGGTAATGGATTGTGCAGACGGCAAAACACGCCTTTGTTTTTCCATTTTGTTGGCCTGGATCGTGCATCATGCTGAGCATGCAGCCATGCAAGGAATAGGCAGCAAGTCATGCCCAAAGTGTGATGTTTTGTGCGAGGAGCTGGGTAGGGATCCGCGGCGGATGTATGAGACCCGCGACTACATGCTATATAGAGAGAAAGCCTTGAGGCATGAGCCGGCAGAAGCGGCCGGCATTGCAGAATACCTTCAGCTGTTGGTCTTGAAATAGGAAACAATGTATGCGCCGGACTCGACCGAGTAAGCCCCACTGACCTACCCAAGCCGGACCTCTTGCACAACATCTACCTTGGCTTATTCAAACATATGATGGAATGGGTGGAAGGTTTCCTGAAAAAGCACCAACGGCAGCAGGCGTTTGACGATGCTTGGAAAGAAATTCCTCCTTACCCCAGACTCAGCGTACCGAAAAAGGCATATCGTGAAATCACACAATTGGAAGGAAAGGAGATGCGCAATCTCGGCCGTTGTATTTAAGCTGTATTGGCGTCCGCATTGCGAAATCCGGACAGTTCTCAATATCAGGATTTCAAGAGCCCTTTGAAGTGTGTTAGCGCGCTGCTGGACTTCACTCTCATGGCTCAATATCGCAGTCATACACCAGACACACTTTCCTACATGGAAAGCTACCTGCAGACATTCCACCTGACAAAGGTCATTTTTCTTGAGTTCCGTACCTCGAAGGCTACCCGCGCTCAAGCAAATCGCCAGGATCGGGAGCTAAGGGAACTAATGGCAGATCAGCGTGCTAAAGAAGTCCGCCATAGAACCGTCGCTAATCGCCGTCGGCTGGCGGATCAAGAAAGGGTTGAAAGGTCTAATCGGCGGGCAGATTTGATACGGCGTGAGAACCACTTCAACTTCATTAAGATGCACTACCTGACTCACTTTGCCTCCCATGTACGGCGTTTTGGATCCATATCGATGTATTAAACCGAGATCGGTGAACTAGCACATAAGGATCAGATTAAAGATGGCTACCGCAGGTCAACCAAGAATGAAGCCGCCCAACAGATCTTGTCGCACTATGGCCACCAGCACGCCCTAGGAATAAGGGTGCAGACAATAGAAGCACTTTCGAAAGGTGAAGGTGTGATCTTGGTAGAAGATAGTGGGATGGAAATGCCCACTGTTCCAAGTCGCAGCACACCTCACCGGGTGCTTAAAGGCCGTATGAAGAACACCAGCACGCTGACCGAATTATGCACAGCCCTCGATATCCATTATTCCAACATGATGGAGGAAATACTGTGTTTTATCAGGCAGACTGCTCCGGATGACGGGCGGTTGCCTGCGCACAGCGCGGAACTTGGGTTACTTCCTGTAGAAGGATTTGCTTAGCTTGAAATCCCAGTGCCCGACTTTCAGGAAACTGACAGGTTCCAGATCCACTGGGCCCGCTGCACAGGAACAAGGGCATTCCGCAACGGTGGCTCTACAAACGATTGGGTGTGGGTCCAGAGTGGTGGGGAAGCGAACTATGGCGATTTACGGCGACGCGTCGTGGCTCGGTTGCTAGCACCTTTCAAGATAAGAAATATTCTAATTGAGGGCGCAGGTGTCCATTGCCTGGCATTAGTTCGCATACTCGATCCTGTCAAGGGTGTCAGATTTCACATTGCGAGCGGACATATTCGAGTCGGCAACTGGATCAATGGTCGAGACATGCGAATAGTCAGTATAGGGGCAGTGATTGGCCAGGGGCAGGTAATTCCTAGCCGTGAGAAGCAATGGATAGTGAATCACAGGATTGATCTGAGGACGTTTAATGAAATATATTAAATTATTCTATCGAATTATGTAGAGTATTTATTCGGCTGAGTTGAAACTAGGCACTTAAGGTGGCAGTTCGGGTATTGAGTGTCCGGCTTCAACTTGGCCGGGGGAGTACTACACGATCCGCGGGGATTTAAGGGAATGTTTTAAATAGGTTGAATGGTTCTGCATGAATATACGGCCAAGTTGAAGCCGTACTCTTAAGGTGGCAGTTCCCAGATTCAGTGTCTGGCTTCAACTCGGCCGGGGGAGTACTACACGATCCGCGGGCATTTAAGGGAATGTGTTAAATAGGTTGAATTATTCTGCATGAATATACGGCCAAGTTGAAGGCATATGCTTAAGGTGGCAGTGCCCATATTCAGTGTCCGGCGTGAACTCGGCCGGGGGAGTACTACACGATGCGGGGGAGTTTAAGGCAATGTTTTAAATAGCTTGAATTGTTCCACACGAATAGTCAGGCGGGTTGAAGCTGGACACTTAAGGTGGCGGTTCCCATATTGAGTGTCGTGCTTCAACTCGGCCGCAGGAGTCATACATGATTCGCGGGTATTGAAGGCAATGTTTTAAACGGGATGAATTGTTCCGTATTAATATACGGCCAAGTTGAACCCTACACTTATGGTCGTAGTGCCCATATTGAGTGTTCGGCTTCCACTCGGCGGCTAGAGTACTACATGATCCGTGGGCGTTTAAGGCAATGTTTTAAATAAATTGAATTGAATAGGCGGCCAAGCTGAAGCCGGCGACTTAGGGGAGAGGTTCCCGTAGAAAGTGTCCACCTTCAACTCGGCCCCCTCAGTTCTGCGGATGATTAATGCGAAACTATGCTCTCCTGTGGGAAGGGAAGCCAACCAGAGTAGGGGGGCTGCTTGGTGGCCGCGCCTGGCGTCTTGTGAACAGTAAGGGAATTATGGAAATGACAGTAGGGTGCAGACTAAGACACAAGCGACGTAGGATGACAGCGAACGGAAGCGGATGGAAGCGGACAGATCTAGGTCGCCAGAGGTGTGAGGGTAGCAGAGATAGCCGCCGGAGCCGCGCAACCAGAAGGAGTAGGCAGGAGGCCAGTAGACGAGAGGATAAGGGGGCGGATACAAGGGGTAGGCATGAGGAGGGGGTGGGGCCACAACAAGTGCGTCGGACGCTGTGGTGGGAAAGTGGGGCGTCCGGGTGCACCAGACGCAAGAAATGAAAGGCAAAGAAGGCACGGGAGATCAGGGAGGACTGGACGCAAAGAGCAGACGCTATTCATCTGGAAGCGGGCTCGGTCCGTCAGGAGAAAAAGGTTTTTTTGCTGATGTCGCCTGGCCGGGCGGTGGAGGATTGTTCTGAGCCTCGAGATTCGCCAGGCCTGCAGGTAGGGGGTTGTTCTGCGCTTGGGGAATCGCTGGGCCGGGAGGATTGTTTTGAGCTTGGAGGATCGCCGGGCCTGGGGGTGGGGGATTGTTCCGCACATGGGGATTCGCCGGGGAGCCTGTTGCATCCCCAGTCGTGTACTGAGAATGCCCATTGGGGGAGCCGCTTGGATTTGGGCAGGAATAATTACCGGAACGTGACCATTGTTCGGAGCATGGGGGATCGCCGGGCCTGGGGGTGGCGGATTATTCTGCGCTTGGGGATTCGCAGGGGAAGCCTGTACGTTTTAGACTGGCCTAGGAGCATTGCCCCAGGAGCATTTTGCACAACTGGGCCAGCGTTCAGTACCGCTGTTGCAATACTCCACTGGCAGTGAGGTGGTGCGTTGAGAGGCAGTAATATTGGGTTCAGAATGACTTGCGCAGGGGGGACGCCTGGGCCGGGTGGGGGCATGTAGTTATTGGGCTCAATGTTCTTGGTCAACTTCTTCACCAAGTGCTTAACCAATTGAAGAACTGCCTGGTCGATCTTCTGCATACTAGCCATATTATTGGCTGCTGACGCAGTGGCGAGTTCATCGCATCCAGGGTTCAATCTCCTCATGCCTGCGACGATTTGCTAGAATTCGGCGTCTGGGAAGTGCCAATTTTCTGAAATATAGCCCCTTGCTAACATCAGATCTTTGACAGCATCCCGCCAACAAACGAATACTGGGGGGGCTTGTTTTTGGGGTGAAGGGGGATGCCGATGCTGAACTTATGATCGTTAATCAATTGACGATCGGGTCGTCCATGAGAATACTCCCCAACGAGAGTAAATGGCCGAAGGTGATAGGTCTGACACGCGGGCGGCGCCTGCTGCGCACCTCCGGCCGGCATGAGGGCATACCCTACAATGTTGTTAATCTGCGCCCTATTGGTGGATTCTGGGTGTATATAAATGGCTGTATTTAGGGATACTTGTGATGTGATAACGGTGGCTGTTGTGGAGGTTCTGAGTGTGAGATGAAACTTGGTATGAAGCCCATCTAGTATCGTGATCAATTCACTTTATATATCAAACTCCCAGATTCTCTGTGTAATTTGAAAGAATGATCAATTTGTTTCATGATTTGATAAGAAAACGCGAATCTGACGCTCTATGAGAGGTGTTTTCCATTGTCTGATTCAACTTGAATAAATGAAACATGATAAACAGATTCGGGCCGGAACATAATATTTGTCGCCTGATTTGTTGAAAGAAACCACAGCTGATACCACATGACGCCTACGGTAACTTTATCAACGCCTAGATCATGAATATCGCATGTGCGCCCCTTGGTCCTAGATGCGATCAATACGCGTTGGTGTCAACACTCGACATAGCTGCACCCTCGAATCTACATGAAGCCCGAGGGTTCAACAGAGCAAAGTCCAACTTGAACCATGCATAGCAAATCTCAATTCTGCGGCGGAAAATACACCCGGTCCCGTGCATATGAGCAGCACTTGCGGACTGCGCACTCAGGTGTGGACATTGTCCTCGCGTCAACCGTCCAATATATCAATATGGAATCAAGAGTATCGCACAACCCATACGCGAGCCAGCGCCAGGATTCCCACTGGGAATCCGATCCAGGCCCTGCTGGATTGGAGCCTGACGAATTTCGTCGAGATATTGCATACGAGTCTGATACTGAAGTATTCGATGACGCTATGTCACCCTCCGCCAGCAAAGAGATTCATTCTGAAGGTGCCGGGCCAGTAATCGGAGACTTCGACGGTTTTGAGCATGAATACAGCAACCTGTGCGACGACTCATGGGAACGGTTCAATAGCGAACAAGGTTTCAAACTGGCATCCTGGTTCATTCAGGGAAAAGTATCCTGATCAAGAATCAAGCAATACTACTCGAGTGGCCTAGGAGAGGCTGAATCAGTCTGGTATAGCTCCATGCACATGCTGGCTCACAATCTCCGGTTACTGGATCCGTACAGTCAATATCTGCAATGGGTCGAAGGACAGGTTGAGAATGGCCAAAGAACTTTGCCATTTTTTTACCGCAAGTACTAGGTTGTGTTAGATATCTCCTTCGCCAGATCGCATACCGAGACGACTTGGTCTACGCGCCACGGCATGAATATCACTCCACCGGGCAGAGAATATATGCAGAAATGCATACGGCGGATTGCTGGTGGGATGTCCCTGCATAGCAACCCATCCGATCCTGCTGGGACATTCGGTGACTGATTATAGGAGACGCTTCCCCCTGGTTCTACTATGATTCCAATAATTGGGATGTCGGATCAGAAGCACCTCACCAACATCTCGGGTGACAAGAAAGCGTGGCCTGTCTATATTACGATCGGAAATCTTCCCTCGGCCAGGCGCAACAGCCCAGGTTCAATGGCCGTTCTGCTTCTCGCCTTATTGCCCATTCCTCCCAAACTCTCAAAGTCCTCCAAAGCCGACCAACGTCAGAGGAAAATCAATGCTGACACCCTACAAGATGAATTCGAACTCATCTTCGCGGCCCAACAGGACGTGGCGCATACCGGGATCGCCATTGACTGCGCCGACGGTAAGGTTGGACAGTGTTTTCCAATTCTGTCTGCGTGGATCGCCGACCATATGGGCAACGTGGCACCACACGGGTTAAAGACGAACGCCTCTCACAAATGCAAGGTGCCTACCCACGAATTAGGAATAAATGCCAGAAGCCATCGAACCAGAGATTACGCAAGATACCAACGATACAAAGGTGACAATCAGACGTCAGGCTCGGAGTCTGACCACGACCAGATCATGTGTGACAATCGTGGTATCGGTCAAAATATTTTTCACTGCCTCGACAGGGTTTCGGCGTCTGATCTGTACAAGCCAGACATGCGCCATACCATTTATCTCGTGCTATTCCAGCACATAATGCACTGGATCGAAGGCTGTCAGAAGAAACATGAGCGACTGCACGCTTTGGACGACGTTTGGAAGGCCTTACCGCCATACCCGGGAGCCTTGGTCCCCAAAAAAGCCTACTGTGAAGTTACGCAGTGGCAAGGGAAAGAGATGAGGAATCTGGGGCGCTGTATTTTGGGAGTTGTCGCCGTGGCACTCAGCCAGCCTGGAGGGGCACAAGGAATCCCTTTGAAATGTGCCCTCGGATGCGTCAGGGCACTGGTCGACTTCAATCTGATGGCGCAATACCGAAGCCACACGTCTGACACCATAGCCTACATGGAAGATTCTCTGGACCAGTTTCATAAGCTAAAAGATATCTTCTTAGAATTTCGAGTAACAAAACGCCTACAGGACAAGGTTGCCAAGCAATGAGAGGAGATTCGACATCACAGAGCCCTGGTAATTGAGCGAGTGGCCCAATTCCTACGGCGCCAGATGCATGACGACAATCGTCAAGAAGAAAACGACCTCTGTCTGGACTTGCTCCGTAGCGAATCACATTTCAACTTTATCAAGTTGAATCTACTAAGCCACTTTGGGGACCATATACGCCAGTTTGGCAACATTCCGATGTATTCCACGGAGATCGGAGAGCTCGCTCACAAGATGCCCATCAAAGACGAATGGCGCCAATCGAACAAAACTGATGCAGGGCGCCAGATGTAACATGTGTACATGTTCCAGTAACGGTACACAGGAGCGGGCAGTGCAGGATCTCCTATGTTTAGTTGATGTATATTTGGTTTATTTGATTTGATTTCAGCTCGGCCACTGTCTCTGAGTCAGATAGGCTATGCTATCATATTGCTATGTTTAGTTTGCGTTGCTGGAAGTTTATATTTAGCATTCCGGGTATGGAATAGTCATGTAACACTGGTGAAAGCTGAGCACTGTTTGTTTGTTTGTTTCTTTGGTCTTGCAGGATTACAGGATTCCGGTATGTGCGCAGCTACTGGTAATGATCGTGATTGCAGGAAGGCTATCGCACTTGGGTTTTGTATTTAAACCAGTCTCCTGGCTAGCAGGAGACAGCAGACTTCAACAGACCTTCAGACTAAGAATCCACTTGGTTGAACGGCAATCCCTGAGTCCCTTTGCCCAATTTGTCCGTCAACTATTATCCTTCTAGCTACCGGTCCCTTGCAGCCTCACTTAGCACCAGCGCTAGCAGGTCTATCGCCAGTCCTATTGTATTTTCGTTAGACAGGAATAAACCTGTTACACCAGATCATCCACAGGTACGGTCGTCAACATGCTATCAGAATGCGACTGTTGAACCTCGAATCTCTAAACTGTTGCGACGGCGATGACTCAGGTGACGTCTTGCATGATTTAGACAAGACGGCCAGCACTGTGACCCCAGCTGGGCCGGTTGTCGGCAGGAGGGTCCTGAAGAGACGTCGGGAAGATGTGTCCAACGTCGTTGATTTCAGCCGGATCTCCAGAGTCTCACTCGAGATTATATATCGTGAATTGATCCGATATAGCAGACATTACCTGCCCGCAGCGCACCGTCTTCCTGAGGACCATTCGATGCTTTGAGCACTCCCGGTTGAGCTACTGACACAACTTGAAATCCAGGTTCTTCCATTCCAAGAAGCCGATGTTGACGTGATGTACCGTGCACGATCCACCGGCGATCTACACTTTAGAAACCAGGGCAGTCGCAATGATTGGGTTTCGGTTCAAGCGGGTACGGAAGAGATGTATGGTGCGCTGACGGGTTGTCTGCCGGCAAAACTAGTTGCCCTCTTAAAAATCAGGGACTACAGATCTGATGATACTATGCGTCGGGTCGCCGGTGTTCAGATGCTGACCCCAGTAAACTCAGGGCACCTATCGGATCGACATGACCTTATTACAGTGCCGATGAGGCCGGACGCACGAGGGTTTACAATAGCAGATATAGGGACAATCCTCGGTATGGCGCATCTGATCCACGAGGAGGACCGGCGCTGGCTTATAAATAGCCGGATTGATTTGAGAACATTTAATCCGGTTTATTAAAGAATATGGATGCGAGACTCAGCACTCGGCCATGTGGGAGAATCATACATGATCTTGATACTGTATATAGAAGATATTGAAGCGACTTTAGACCCACATCATGAGTTCGCCAGACCAGTGAGGCGTGATACGTGATATGTCAGATATGAAAGGTGAAAAAAAAGTGCTGCTGCCCCAGAGGCCAGCTGGCCGACGTCTGAGGAAGCAGCGAATTAATTCAGATTGAGGGTACTCGAGCGGGGATAAGGGGCGGGATACGTCAAGACGCAGAGAAGAAGCGAGGCGGAGCGAGCACGATCCCCAGGAAGAGGTGACGAGAGGGAGAATCTGGGGTTGTCCGGACGTCGGGAGAATGCGACGTTGCGTCAGGATGTAAGAAACATTGCGACGTTGCGTCAGGACGTAAGGAACCTTGCGATGTAAGTCAGGACGCACAGGACGCATGGGACGCAGAATATCCGGCGCTTGTGTCAGGTTGCAACACCGGCGGATCAGAAGCAAGATCCGTTTTTGCTGATGCTCAGAGACTGTGGTGGAGCTGAAATCAATTCAAATCAAGCAAATAGAAATAAACCAAACAGATGAGATCCTTCACTGCCTGCTCCTGTTTCCCTTTACCGGAATATGTACACATGTTACAGTTCCGAGAGGCTCGATGTTTACCAGTTGCACAGTCCACACTTTACCAGCGATCTACACTTAACCAACGAGGGCCGTCCCAGTGATTCGGTTTCAGTACACGCGAGTACGGAAGAAATGTTTTGTCCACTGAGCAGTCCCCTGCCGTCCAATCCCGTTGGCCTCTTAAAAATCACGGACTAGAGATCCAATGATAGTATGGGTGGGGACGCTGGTGTTCAGATGCTGACCCCAGTGAACTCAGGGGGTCTATAGGATCAACCTGGCCTTGGTACAGTGCAGATGAGGGATGCCCCATCAGGGTTTACAATAGTAGATAAATAGAAAATCCTCAGTCTGGTGCATCTGATCCAGGAGGCGGACAGGCGCTGGGTTATCAATTACCAGATTGCTTTGAGAACATTCAATGACGTCTATTGAACAATGTGGATTACAGAATCAGGACTCAGCTATGCTGGAGAATCCCTCATGATCTTGATACTGTATAGAGAATATCTAGAGGCAAGTTTAAACCCACCTCATGAGTTCCCCAAACCAGTGAGGCGTGATACATGATACACGATACGTGAGATGTGTGATGTGAAAAAAAATAGGTGGTGCTGCCCCAGACACCAGCAGCCCGACGTTGGAATTTGTAGTGAATAGAATTCAAATTGAGACGACAGGGGCGGAGATGAGGGGTGGGATATTTGAGGACGCAGAGAAGAAGCGAGAAGGAGCAAGCATGATTCCGAGGAAGAGGCGACAAGATGGCAAGTCTGGGTAGTTGGGATGTCAGGAGAACATGACGTTGCGTCAGGACGTAAGTAAGGTTGGAACGCAAGTTAGGACACTCAGGACACAATGCCGGCAGATCAGACGCAGGATCCGCTTTTACTCAGGTGCTCTTTAAGCTTATTCTTAAGCCTACAGGCAAGCTGCCCACGCTTTGCTCCTTCATCCCAATCCACCTCTGCAATGTATTATTAGAATTCAGCATAGTAAGAGGCGAAGTCTGGATTCCGCTCTTTTGGATGTTCGAGTGTGGCTTCTGCGGTAGCTGTCCGATCTGGGTCACAAAATGCATTTTTCAACAAGGTAACAAAACTCTCCAAGTCTCGTTGCTCGACCTTGTACCCTGAATCATAGGTATGACTTGGTCAATAGCAATACCAGAAAGGTTACCTGATGCGAATTGTAACTGATGTTGAACATCAGGGAACTTGTGGGTATCACACTGAATTTTGAGAAGTAGATTGGCAATAAATGAGCGGAGTATATCACGTGAACTAGCACATCTTTCTGGATCATGAATTGACTCCATTCTTGGACTGAAACTACCTGCTGAAATTGAACGTAAGTGAGTCCCATTTGCCTTTTCACTGGTGAGGTTGGCTTCAAGAGCCGCTGCCCTTTAGGAATAGGCTTCCACGTCAGCCTTCCAGTGTTCAATTCCCCTGGCCTGATCAGTATGCTGCAGAAGAAGATGTTGATACTTTTTAACCTGATGAGCGACTGGTTGCTGAATAAGTAAATGTAAAACGGGGGGTAGATCGCGAACTGATTGTGCCAAGGAACTTGAGGTACGAATTACTTAGAGTATGCCATTGAGGTCAGATTCATTAGGATTCTGAGTAGGTAAGATTTGTAAATCATTCATCATTCCCTCGGTTAAGACGTACCAGGCCGAAGAGATGGATGTAGCCATTGAAAACTTCCCAAAACAAGAGTAGTGAGTGTCAAGGTCTTTTAGATTGGACGGTAGGATGGGACCTAGTATAATGGAAAAGATCTGGAATTGGAGTGGTTAACACAGGGACGGGAAATGTCCAACGTACACGATTAAGACGGGACAGGAAACATGAACTTAGGAAACAATAGTTTGCAATTCCCGGGAAGTTACAGGAGATTATGTGAACAGAACACACCCCTTCTCTTCACGCCTGCATTAAACATACATCATATCCCCCCATACTCAAAATACAAAAAGGCCAGTCACTACCATTTTATACTCTAGCAACTTGTAGTTGCCCTTTAGACATGCCCTCTCAGCCACAGTAGTTATCCTGAACCTCATTCCCGTTACAGGAATCAGCCACTCGGCTGTTCGATATAACTCAGAGATCACCACCGATGCAAGGCATAATCCAACAGCATACACGAAAAAATTCGCAACGGATGCAGGATTTCTGATATAGGCAAAATAGGATTGGAATTGAGAAGGAATTCAGATATTTGGGATGAAGCTAGCTGATAAGAGGAAAGAAAACAAGGGAGGAAGCATCAGGAATCTGTTTATGGGTAGGAGGGCGGCAATAAATTCATCTTCCGTGTTCAACAGACAGCTGGCCTCAAGCAACAGTTAATAGTATACTACATATATACTTGTGCTTCTAAGTCAAGAATTGCATTCCCCATTTGTCGCTAAACTTGTAACTAGTTCCTTTTTTGACCTACCCGTCGGATGTGTTGAGTAGGTACTGTGTACTCGAGTACATATGTGCTCATGTGTATTCGGAATCAGGTAACTATTGGCACTCTTATGGAACCCATGGGAATGGGATAAAACTAGCTCAGCGATGCCATACTCGGGTCTCTGCCCTAAGATTGGGCAGCTCTTTGGGAATAGCGTCGCCCAGCCCTACCGAGGATAGTCTTGACCACGCTTTTTCCAAGAAGTACTATTGTGGAAAAAGCCTGAAAGATTATATATAAAGTCACTGATGGAGATTAAATCCTTCTAACCACTGAGCTGACTATTAACCATCAAAGCGAAGCTCCCTACATGTGCAGACCTGTAATAAATTTACATGAAAGTTCATACAAAGCGATTACTAATTTCCACAGGCAGGTGCTCCCACTCCGGACAGTCGTGGTTAGGAAATTACCGGACAATAGCGCAATAACCTTTTACTACAGGTTTAAAATGTCCCTTTTATCCAAGAGTGGTGGCTATAGTAGTTGCTCTGGTTGGAGATAGGTCAGGATACAGTGAAGCTATAATGCTGTTGCAACCATCACTTAATCGTCTAGGGCCTCTTGTCCACACTGTTTCGTGTCCTCACCCTTTCCCACAACATGTCGGGTTGGACAACACATTGCCAATTGGGCAAAGTTCAGGAGAACTGCGTGGAGGTCTTTGGAGCCAGGTTAGCCTTGTTGATCAGAGGTCATAGCTCACTACGTACAGACCGGAGGGCTACCTACCCATATAGAACCATCGACTCCCACAAGTTGAGAACGACGATGCTCGCTGCGACTCGCATTTTTTGTTACCCACCCACCACCCCTAATTCACGCATTGCGCCCTCATTGTCATTTAGTGATCTTTCGGTGCCAACGATCACAATCGACAAGGGCAGCTGCACCTCCCCCACCGCCTCCAACAGAAGACACATAGAAGAAGCTTGATTAAGGGAATAGATTTTTGGATGGTTTTGGATTTCTCATTTCTCTAGACTCACCAGATTTTCATTCTCTCATATTGGTTATCATCTCAATGTATCTGTTTGGCTTTGAAAAATTGGCTACGATTACTTTAGCTACGGCCACCAGGGAATATGGGGAAATCGCACCAAAACCGCTTTCTGATGCAGGAGCTTCAAGTTAAATGAGCTGCAGAAGTGGTGCTTCCGCTTCCGGGAGAGTAGGTGTTAGGAGCTTGGTTAGGAGGAGTGCTGCTCGCAATGCAGGACAAAATACTGTCCAAGCTTTTGAAGAACTAATTCAGTTCTTGCTACGAGCTTTGAGCCGGAGGTGGCTCTCCCAACTGGGATCGGGCGATTGGGCAGTGTCTAATGCACTGTCTAAGTTTCACCACTTGATATTGGTTTTTCTTCCATTCCATCTTTACAGGATAAAAAGGTCCTATGTTGCTTTTTTCGATGGCTTCTATATTCTTATTTTATTTTTTCTTTTCACCCTCTGACACTTCTTATGACACCTACTACATAGCTCACTTTTAGATCTCTTTTGGGTTTATCTTTTGTTTCATGATTTTATTCTGAATGCCCTTATATTCGGTCTGCAGCCCAGTCGATACTCGATTCGGATGAAGGGAAATGAGTGAGGATACTGGGAGGGACATGGAGTACTGTTGTTTTTCTGTGGGTTTCATATGCTTTTTCTTGCTTCCTTCAAAGCACTATTAACCTTTTCTGAACCCGTGTACTTTTCTACTTTTTCTTCTTTTTCTCATCACTCCCGCTTTTTCTAAAATGTAGTACAAAATGGGGGGATTCCTACGAATTTCTCAAATCCAAAAGAAATGATTTAAAATAGCAACTAGGTAGGACAGGAAAGGAAACATGCAGGCAAGTGAATAAGAAATAACCCCCGGAATAGCGTGCCCAATTATTCGGCATGTCATGCGGCCCAATAGATGAGTTCCACTGCGGGAGGGGTTGGTCAATGTTTCGCTGCCCTTGCGACTGGAGATCGTTGCCACGGATTTATTCCAGGTGGAAATGAGGACGCAGGGCGTCGAGGTAGGGGTAGTGGGGCGGAATAAAGAAAAACGCGAGAGGGGTAGAAGCGGGAAACCTGGTGATCTCGTAGTTTCTAGGTGTGATGAGTGCTAATAGATGGTCGGAGGTCGACGGACCCCTCACGTTGGAGCTATGACCGGGCAGCCGGCTACACCTTAATCCGCCAACCTCCGAAATGCCACCCCCTCCTTCGACAGGTTTACCGATACTTTGCCAATTGGGAATGGCCTGTTCCAAACCTTCATTTTATTTTTTCCGGAGGGTAAAGAAGATATTTGGAGGGAAGAGGAAGTATCTTGTTTAGGTTTGTCTACTGAGAAAGTGATGCACGATGCACGATAATTGCTGGATTAGTGGTCTATTTTTTAGGAGGCAATGAATTTCTTTTTCCTTTTCTGTTCTTTAACTGTCGCGCGCTGTGTATAGTTATCTACGCGAAACAAACATCAAAAAACTCACCCACATTGAAGCCTTGCCTTTAATCTGCCTGTGAGATCTTATGCGGGTATTATTAGGAGTTTATTCCTATGTATCCCTTTGGGTTAGGGGTGCCATGGAGAAACAAAGAATAACCTTCCCAAGCGTGCTCATTCAGCATCACTGGACAGGAAATAAACAAGCCTAAGTTGTTGGATATCTTGGGTGGTCCACCGAAACTTAGTCATACATGCAGCTTGTGTACGACTGCCGACGGGGCTCACTTGTGATCTTGGCGCTCTGTTTCATTTTCGGTTCGCTCTCTGTTCAATATGTGAATGCGTTACAATCTATTCTACATGGATAATTCTTCAGAAGTACATGGGGGGTTGCGAGGCATGCTTAACGAGAAGGTGAAGAAGGGATTGGTCGGAGTTCCAGTACATAATTCCTCTAAGCCAGGTGGGCGGTAGCACATTATTTATAGAACAGGGCGCCTCCATATGCCCAAGAGGAATATAGGGAAAACAATGTAAGAAACATATGTACAAACATGTTGGACCCTGAAATCCAACCAAGTAAATCCCAAACAACGTGTGTCAAAACATATGGGTGTGGAGTGACTATTAGATATATCATGACCAAGAATGGTGCACAAGAGATGCATAAACAACCGTAAAATCCTAAACACCGGATTGAAAAGCACACGTTAAATGCCCAGATATTATCCTGAAATAAACAATAAAACACCATAATATATATCTCGGCTGGAGTAATGTAAGCGGTGGACAGGTGTAGCTGAAACACAAACCAAGTAAAAGAATACACAATAGTATGTTGAGTATACATAGGAAATATACAAAGGATTTCAACAGTTACATGGAAGAGGTGGACCAAATCACAATGGACGGTAGAACACCCTGAAAGAACAATGTTCTGTTATATAAGAGCCATTTGTCTTGAGCTCAGGTTAGAGATCAATTTAGATATCTTGTGGAGACCTCTCCTAAAGTCAATGCGGGCGCTTTGGCTTACAGTATCAACCAGAGTTACTGTGTCAGGCTATGAAGAAATTACTACAGTAAATTTCCAGGATTGAAAAATGAACCGGGAGCCAATATTCTCTCCTACTCCACTTTAAGGGTAACCTTCTTGCCTTTGGGCTGCTCAGCAGAGTGTTTCAGGTGCATGGCTGGTTCGCGGTTTGGTTTTGCGAGCTCCTTCACAATATCTGGCAAACGTAATAGAATTACTCTTTAATTCGTTCTCTGGTTTTAAATTTGGAGTCGGGCTCATTTCGGTTACGGTGGAGCTACTGGACAAATTCTGTGATATCACGCCTGGCAATAGCAATTGACCTGATCAAGGATTCTATGAGCCCTCAGCCACCGGAATAGTGCCAGTAGCACCCTCTCACAAGTCGATAGCAGTACCAGTCAAGCTCCAGGCCTGAACGTTGCAACTAGGCCAACTCACAGCAAATACTACGACTGCTTGCAAAGCAAGATATATTTCGGCAAAGTTGGAGGTCTCGAACATGATCTCGGCGGTGATCAGGGTTCCGAATGCTCTGACCGGTCAAGTCTTGGAGGCAGGACCGGACTGGCCCCTCGTGGTTGATGTCGATGACTGGACCCGACGAACTTGGGTAGTCCGGTCCGGTTTGGACTAGACCCAGACCAGTCTTTATAAAAGATGGCATGAGAGTCAGAATGGCACCCAGGCCAACACTCGCTAAGAATAGATGGATAGCTATAGTAGGATTTTAAAGCCACTTGCCATCGTATAAATCAACTAGTGTTCCCAAGCGTCTAGTCCGTCCGTCTTTAGCCTAGGACGGGACGGACGGCCAGTTTGTGACCTTCAGACAGGACAGACGCCCAGTTGCAGTCCGTCCTAACCTATGCCCAGGATGGACGGCCGGGCCCTATAGGTGTCTTAGTTTATCTTTCATTTTCCAATTTCATGAGCATTAGGTAAGTGTTATCAAGGTGTGAAATATTTTTATTCTAATGAAGAGAAGCTTAGGCTCTGCTATTATGTATCAAATTTCGCTATCAATCAACTCCTTCTTCCAGTGAGATCCGATCCTGGTTCTGAGCACCCTGACCCCATTCCACTTCCTTGACCTACAAGGGACGCCCGTCCTTATGCAGGACGGTAGGTAACCCACCGGTGACGCCCGTCATTATGCTGGACGGTAGGTAACCTAGAGGTGACGCCCGTCCTTACTAAGGACAGTAGGTACCTACTGGAAGTTACCATTTCCAAAAAAGACTGCAGGGCCCGGCCGTCAACCTAGAGTCCTGCGGTGTTTACACAAGACGGACGCCGTGCCCGGCCGTCCTTACCCACCCTGCCCTGGACGGAGGGGACTATAGGACGCCAGGGCCCTGGCGTCCTGACGGGACGGTTGGGAACACTGAAATCAACAGGCCCCCAATACCGGTTGATAGAACATCCTGGAGAGGATAGCATGTTGTGGAAATGCAGTTACCCAATGGATAAGTCGCATCGAATACCTGTATTGTAGCACGTGGTCATGTAATATCACTCACTTAATGCACTAAAAATAGTTGGATACTTGTGAACTTTTTTCTGCCACCTCTAATCAAAGTGATGCACTATTGCAACCGTATAATCCATGGAAACAATTCGGTTTACTTAGAAGAGGTTTATTTGAAAGTAATATATTGTGATAAAAATAGCAAATCCTATTGCCTGGCGGGCCGAGTCGGACCAGTCCTGGTCGAGTCGGTTTCAATAATCCTTACTCTCCAGTCGGTCTAATTTCCACCATTAGACTACACTTGACTTGCGACCGGACTAGCTAGCCCAGTCCGGTCTTCCGCCCACCATTCGCAACCCTGGTGGTGATTTCACTGGATTCTAGAAGGGTTAGTGGCTTTCAAGGGCTAGGACAGCTCACGATCAATGCAGAATACTCTTGGGTGACGATCACAGGTTTGGTGAGAAGAAAGTAGTGATCTCAGGACTCGACTCGGTAATATTTGAACATTCAGTTGTGCCAAAAACGGTCAATGTGGGCTTATAAGAATCGTTAGAATTCCTAATTACCCTTTGTTTGAAGGGAATGGGATATCATACCCGATTGTCGGCTGGACCACCTTTGATCGTTCCATGGATGTCTGAGCCTATCACCAGTCGTCAGTCATTTCTAGTGATGAAATCTAGATTTTTGGCCCTCGGGAAACACGGTCCCGAAACGCCTTCCCTCTCTCCCGAACTGCGCCTCGTGCCTGGCCCAAGTGCTGGTGGCGATGCTTTCATCTCCAATAAAGTAACCCATGTCCTTAGTACCCACCTTTGAGCCCAAATGGCTGGAGGAATGGGGAATAGTTCACAGCGAATACTATAAAATAGGTTTTAGTATACTCAGGTAGCAAACTAGATGGTGGAGATCGAGATACTCACCTAATTGGCCCGGGATTTCCATTCCATTCTTGGGCTGGGTCTGGTCCGCTGTTTTTTGACCGGGGCGGGCTCATTCGAAGGTTTGGTGAATGCCCACGTAAGCGCCGTGCCGCGTGTGCCTTCCTCCCCCCTAGCCACTTTCCTTCATTTCCCATCCTTAGAGTTCCTCGCTGCGCTTTGCTTCTCCTCCCCTCATCCCCAAATTCCTCCTTCCCGTCCATCCTCTGATTCGGCTAATTTACGTTCTTAATCTTCTTTACCGTCCTGCCTCCAATTATCTTGTCAATTAGAGACAGATTATACGTATTCGATGGTTTGTGTTTTCTTTGGTTTGATTGTTCCTACGGGTTGTTTGGACATCGTTTGTGGGAGCTTCTATCGTCCAAAAAATTATTTCCCATACTGTGCTACCTCGATCGCTGTTTCTTCCAGTACTAATTATGATATTGTAACAGGAGCAGGCATTGGGAATGACGCCACTCTGCTGGGCCGCCATGAACGGGCATCTCATAGTGGTTAAAGACATTTTGAACCATGCCGAAATCGACGCTGATAAACCGGATCTTGGGGGCCGGTCACCTCTCGCATGGGCAGCCGCCATGGGGCATGCCGGAGTTGCCAATTTACTGTTGGAACGGGAAGACGTTAACCCCGAGCGTACCGACAACAACGGCAAAACACCACTCTTTTGGGCTGCTGAAAATGGACACGGAGAGGTAGTAAGGGTTTTGTTGTGTCGGCAAGCGGCCAATCCCGATTGCCCGGATGACGAGGGGAGAACACCACTGCTCATCGCAGCTTCAAAGGGGAAGGTGTCTATAGTTAAGCAACTATTAGGATGCTACGGTGTCAACCCGAACTTTCGCAATCATTCTGGCGGTACAGCGCTGTATTGTGCAGCGGAAGCCGGGCACGTGGGACTGGCGAGGCTGCTTGTCGGCGAGAAACAAATTGACGTTGCACTTCCGGATAATCAGGGTACGACCCCGCTGGCAGTTTCTGCGATGAATGGCCATGAGGAAGTCGTTGCGGTCATAATGGCAAGCGAGAGGAATGACGTCTTCCCCAATCTAGCCAACCGGCGTGGGGAAACCCCTATCCTCCTCGCGGCTGCAAACGGACATAGGGAGATTGTCGAGCTCCTCATAGACGCGGGTGTCAATCCTGACAAACCGGACAACGAGGGCAAAACACCACTCATGAGGGCGGCATTGTGGGGGCGTGGAGAGGTTGTGAAGATTCTTCTACAGAACGCGAACGTTAACCCAAATTCCTACGACATGGAGGGTTGTACCGCGTTGCATGAGGCTGCACTAAGTGGGGATCATGCAATCGCGAGGATCTTATTGGAATCGAGGAGAGTAAGTGCCGCTTGCATATCCAGATGGGGCCAAACGCCGCTATTGACCGCAGCAATGTGGGACAATACCGAAGTTATCAAACTCTTACTCGGACGGGACGATGTGGACCCTAACTGGACAGACTTGGACGGGCTAACCCCGCTGTTCTATGCTGGTCTGTCGGTACATGACGAAGCGTCAGAACTACTGTTGAACAGAGGGGCGACCAAGTAACACAGCCGATGGATTTGAGAGAACTGCGGTCATGTATGCGAGAATGCGGGGGCTCGGGGGTTGGAATGAAATTGTTGAAACTGACTACGGCTGGCCAAAGTTTTCTCTCTCACTAGAACCATCCTGTGTTTTAAAAATTCTTTTCGCGTGCTTGACTAGTATAGCGAAAACATCAAATGATGGATATCAAACACACAGGTACTAGCTGTCAACTATAAGAATTAATCAGTATCCAGATTGTTTGAAATGCGAGACAGTGGAGGATTCCCTACATTTAGTTTTGTCATTGCTTTTTCTGTCACGTTGATCTTTGCCGATTCTGTCTCAATAAGAGAGTTCTCATTTCTTGGCTACCATCGCTCTCGCTCATTACTGCCTTTCTTTCACTGGTTAAATACAAGTCTATTCTTTTCACGGGCTCTCTTGCTACCATACCCAAGTGAATATATCGATAGTCCATTATTCAATACCCAAAAATTGTCAGAACTGATATCTGAATAGTTGACCTCTATTCGCTTCTGATAAAAGTTGTTTTTCCGCCAACAGATGCGGGCGCAAGGGTGGGTACATAAGAGGTCAGTAAATGCCAGAAGGAGGGTGAGATCAATGAAATGGGTAGATTAGGCAACGGGTGGCATAAGAATGCTTGCTCGCCATCATGGAGGTTTAGACCAGGGTTCCGAATGGTCAGCCTAGGACGGGCGCGGACTTGCTAGACCAGGTCCAAGTCTAGTCTACGCGAATACTAATTAGACAGACCGGACAATCGTGATCGTGGAAATTGACGGGACGAGGCTCGGTCAGACTAGGTGGGCTGGGCGAAAACCGCGTCATAGAAGGTGAATTGGCTTGGGGATTATTCGCTAATAGACAAGCACCAAATTGGTACAACCCCTGCAGAGAAATTGGATGGAACGCGAAGAGTAAAGCACATGAGAGCGTTAATCGCTAATAGAGCTGTGTGGAAGTACTCCCTCACCCACCTGCACTCACCACCACACCCCACAAACGCATTTAATAATAGTAGAGCCAAGAATATATAGGCAGCACAGGGTCTATGTCATCTTGAATCAATCACAACACATGTCGTTTCTCTTGAAAGAATATTTTCTTGTGCCTTGCATGCACCTCCCAGCTAGCATAGGAGAGGGGAGCCGTCTCAACCACCACTGCTCCTGGAATCCCCACATCCTGCACACTCCACCGCCTTCCCTAGGTCCTTTACATACTTCCATGCTAAAAAACGAAAGACAAAGATTATACGGCCTATTAGGCATCACGTTCGGACATCCAGCCAGTGAACACTCATCCCTGGCTCTTTCACAGCCTATTAGCTAATACAAGACAAATAAATACTATCACGATGCCCGTTGCTGGTCGCGGTGGGGCGTCCGGTGCCTTTATCCCACTGTGTTTAGAGACTAGTCTGGGACCAGTCCTGGACCAGACTGGACCACCCGAACAAAGCCGGTCTGGTCGTTAACAGGAATGTCAACCGACCGACTAGTGTTCGTTATCGGGTGGGGTGGGCCGGGTCATCACTCGCCAGACCTCGCCCTTACATGGGGCCGGGGGGTATGTTTCGGGTAATCCCCCCCCGCCCCCGTCCGAGGCCCACCCCCACTTATTCCCTGGACGGGGCCCTGCTTGTTACCACCTATTTTTAACAGGGACCCGTCTGGGGTATGGGTGGGGCGGGGGCCAGGGCAGGGACTGGGGCAGGGAATGCCGAAAAAGACACCCCGCCCCAGGCTGTTGAGTGGGGTGGGGCGGGGAAAAGGGCAGGTGGCCCGTCGTTTCGGGGCCCTGTCCGCCCCCTCACGAACACTACCGACCGACTGGTCCTCTCCTCAAGACTTGACTGTTCGCCCTAATTTGAACCATGGTTTAGACTAGTTGCGAACTCTGCCCTAGAGAGAATTGTACCACCAAGCGCAAGGCGGTCACCAAGCGTGGTTTTGTCGGTATCAGCCAATGCATCCAGTTCCGTGTCTTGCCGAGTATAATTATACCAGGAGGACAAAGATGCATGGGTTTTTGTACCACGGAAACTCCGCCAAAAAGAAATCTTCGCATTAGGAGTGGGAATACAAAGCATCAATTCCCACTACTAGGCCTCTAAGGACCCCCGATGATGAGTTCCAGCATGCCCAAGTCAAGCCTCTTTTAGTACTCACAGTCCTAGTAAAGAAGATAGGGTCTCTTGCCAAGTTTCTGTTCATACGCACAACCGTTTTATCTCACATGATGGGTGCCGCCAAGTAATCTAGGTTATGGCCCACAGTGGACCAAGTTGGCTCTAATAGGCTCCAGCCTAAATCCACCCTTTATAAGTGTATAAAACGGGGTTCGTGCCCGGTGGAGTAAGGCCTTTGCATGCTTCCGATTATCCTTTCAGTGGTGTGCGCGGGTATGTCGTGTGGTGGGCATTGGAGAGGATTCTTGTCTTGCAAGTTTGGGGGTGATTTCTTTTCAGCGATGGTTGCGTTTCACGAAAACTCATGCACTTTTGTCCTCCTAGTGTATTCGCTACCAGAGGCGACCTGCGAAAATTTATAGAGATTGTGGCAACCGCACCCCAAAACCCCCAATCCTTTGTTTACCCTCAAAATTTAAGGCGAAGTGGGCACAGAGTACTGCACTCCAGGAATGCGTTCGACGGTCCAAAACCACCATATTCATCAGCCCTAGAACTGCACAGAAACCGTGGGTGTGTCCCCGATGCTGCTCCAGAGCTTATGGGTAGAGCAGACACGCACAGGGTTCCATGAGTGTCTACTACCAATCATTTTCCCCTCTCGTGCCATTGCCCCGTTCACCCTTTCTTTACGAAATTGTAATTGATAGGGCGGTAACTTTATTCACGCCAACAGGGAGTTTCCCATTGCTGCTTCCTAGTTTCTCCCACCCCCACTGCTATCTTTATCTTACCCCACAGGGTACTTTCTCTTTGTTGCCTCGGCTCTACACAATTCATCGGGAGTTGTTCTGATTGCTGATCGTTGTTCTCAACCGTCCAGGGGCCCTACTGGGCCCGGAGGATGGACTAAGACCCCTGGCCCGGACGGGACGGCGGAAAATGTTCGGTCCGCGTCTGCAGAATCTAAAGACGTCCGTTATTACCGTGGACGACGGGCCCGGCAGCTTGAGACAATAATGCGACGGGGTGCATGAAGACTGGGGGTGTATTGCTTGAATTAGAGTAAACGACAGGGGACTGTGAATGACGACTGGGGACAGTAGGCAACTGCAGGGACGGCAGGGGACGGCAGGGGACGGCGGGGGACGGCGGGGGACGGCGGGGGACGGCGGGGGACGGCGGGGGACGGCGGGGGACGGCGGGGGACGGCGGGGGACGGCGGGGGACTGTCGGTAAATACCGGTAACTGCGATGAAATACAGGAAACTGTGAGTGCTAGTGGGTTCGAGCTCCGGTCAATGATCCCAGGATTTTAATATCAACTGGACTGGCGTATTAGATGACTACATGGTCCAATCAGCCATATGGTATTCGTGGCACCCATTGAATTACAAATAGGGGGGATAAGTTAATGAGATATCGGAAACGAATCACAAGAGGACGCGAAGTCAATAATTGTTCGAAATAGGAGATGGTACAGGATAAAAACCGCTGGTTCCACTGGGGACAACAATTTAGTTCAAAATTTAACTTGAAATAGTTTTCCTATCTCAAGCCCATGTTATTTATATTACCTACTCGGTATGTCAATTCCATTGGGGGGTTGCGTATCACAAGGAACCATTTGGGGTTTTGGCGTGAGCACGGTTCCCAGTATACTTAACACTCCAGACCCGGCCAATTCGGAGCATTGTAGAACCCCCCGGTGACAGCAACAGCCGAACTAGAGGAATTCTGAGTGATGCCCGGGGTGGGCTCCTATCCTAGCTCAATGAATCAAAAAGGGTGAACTGAGATATTGCAAGGGTAACATCACGGCGGGGACTGCAGGGCCCAACGTCCTTCACTCTGAATGCCCGGGCAATTTGGCAGGAGGACGGGACGGGACGACAAAAAGTCGTTCGTCCTCGTCCTGGCTCAAGACGGACGGACTGCCCCGTTGAGAACAGTGTTACTAATGATAAGGGGACTTAATTAAGCTCAACTGATTGCCTATTCCACGACAAATCTTCAGCCCCTACAGTGCACCAGGAACCACAACAGCAGCCTCTACATTCTCTTTCTAGACTCTATTCTGGATCATGAGCAACACTAGCAGGCCCGCTTTGCCCCAACCACCCTTAAATATCACGCAGCCAAGCTTCACTAGCGATTCCAGGTCAATTGAGTGAAACCTCCGATAGAGTACTTTGCTGATGGCAAGGTGTCATATCTGGTCCCAGTGCTTTTGTGCTAGTTTTGCTGCTTGTGACATTACAGGTTATGAAGCAGTCGGCAACGCACAGAGAACCAATAGGGACACTTCACAGCTCATTCTGTGTGAATTGTATGGCTATTTTGTACACAGCCATGAATTCCATGCCGTAGCCGCTCCATGGCACTTTCCTTTGGCCAAGAAACAGAATGTGGTGAAATGATACACTAATTCATGCTAACTGGCTAACCATTTTTCTTGACCACCTTAATGTGGTTTAATCAATCTTGTGCGAGTAGCATGTGCAGGGCTTTTAAGCTTATTTATGATTAAGGGGGTAGTTAACGGGGCTTGGTCATAGTCCATAAATACATTTGGCCAGCTAATACAACTATGAGGTTAACAAAGGCAAACAAGAATGCCTTGCCAATCTCCGAATAAAATCTTATTTGCAATCACATTTCTGGGGTCGACCAGCACGTACAAGTGCAATTGTATTGGTTTGAACTTTGACATGGAACAACTGCAGCGTCATTCATAATGGAGATTATCACTATTGCAGACAGACCATCCTTCCCACTTTGTTCCTCAAGGAACTTCTACCCTCTCGTTGCCAACGATTCACATACTCGAAATGAATCAGCTAAGTCCACATCAGCAAAAAAAGCGTTTGCTCCAGACGTATAGGCATTGCGTCCGGACGGAGGAAATCCGTCTAGAGCATCCTGTCCGCCCAGCCCGCCCTCAGATGGCCTCAGCACAATGGTTGCATCCCAGTCCATTGGGTGCAATACAACCCGCATCCTGTCCGCCCAGTGCACCTGGATGGTCCATTTCACACTCTAATCTCCTGAAGAAACCCAATGAAAGTCCCAGATACACCTCTGCATTGGGGAACTCTCCCCGCCCCTCATGGCCTCTACTTACAACGGACTACTTTATTACCAGGTAAAGGCTGTTCAGACGCAAAAGAATCTAAACATAGGATGACCAACCATCTATTGTCCCGGTAACGACCCAAAACATACCCCTTCTTTGATTACTGCTAACAACTCTCGCAAAAGGTTATCTCGTTCTTCCCACCACGTATCCGGCTTCATGATCGAATCAGTTAAACTATTGAATATTATCAACCTTCGGAGAGAGGCATGTTCTTCTACCCAGGTTGATACAATTGATTAGTCCTAAGCCAGTGGATTCCAATGAGGCCCTTCCTGACTCTTGCAGATTGCAATGAGGCCCTGCCAGACTCTAGCCGACATCGGCCAGTGCCCGGTGAGGTATCTGCCTTTTTCATCCTGCTGACCTTTATAGCCATGCGGTCACTTCGAAGCCAATACCATTCGATTCCCCTTGACCTGCGGATTCCAACGCACCCTTTCCCGACACTGTCCGACCGCTGGCTGAAATGTTATCCAAACCTTTGTACTTGAGTTCCCCAGGCAAGTGCTTTCAAATTGGCGGCTACTGGGTGCTATAGGCATGCGGATACTTAGGGACCTATACAATTCGATTCCCCTCGGCGAGCAGACTCTAATGACACCCTTCCCGACTCTGGTGGACATCTGCCCCCGGAGATATGTGCCTTTTTCATTCTGCCAACCTGTATAGCTATGCGGACGCTTCGAAACCTATACCATTCGATTCCACTCGACCGGCGGAATCCAACGCACCCTGTCCCGACGCTGTCCGACCACTGGCTGAATCGCTATGCATACCTTTGTACTTGAGTTCCCCAGGCAAGTACATTCAAATTGTTTGCTACTGGGTGCTACAGGCATGCGGACGCTTCGAGGCCTATACCATTCGATTCCCCTCGCCGAGGGGAATCCAACGCACTCTGTCCGGACACTGTCCGACCGCTGGTTTAAGGGTTATCCATACTTTTGTACTTTAGTTCTCCGGGCATGTACTTTCAAATTGTTAGCTATCGAGTGCTACTGTTTTCTAGTATAGCTTTAATAAATATATTCCTATTTTAGTATCTATATGACTCAAATAAGTAAACATGAGTAATACTGGATGGATCTTTCCGGACAATTTGGATATTCTCCACAGTTTTCACTAATGTATTCAAAGTCCTTGAAGCTAGAGTTGTTGACTTAGGCGGTATCCGATAATAGCCAGTTACACCTGACTACTTCCACTATTCTACTATCCTATCGGGTTGCGTCCGGAGAACCTTTTTCGTCTGGAGCACATTTCTGCGTCGCGTACCTTCTGAGTCCTTGGTTGCCTCTGGTGTGTCAGGGCGGCATGGACCCCTGTCCACAAGGATCCAATAAAAGACCGCACACCCAGAAGGCAAGTTTACATTCTGTGCGCCTGGACCGCCGGACGCACAAGGAGCACAGGGTGCGTCCAGGGGTAATCTTTTGTTTTTGCTGATCCAGATTGTATAGAAACATCAATCTCGAATTTTGCCTGGTTTCTTTACTGGAGTCTGTTCATCAATTATGTTCAACAATATAAATTTTGTATAATCAATCCTAAGTGCATAATATAGGGAAAGTGTGAGCAGGGTGGAGAGATATACTTTGTAAGGTTGTGAAGAACAGATTGGAAGCAGTTCCTGTTCTTAATTCTTGTAGCCCAGGATGTTGGTTCCTGCTTGATAGCCTAGGGTGTATGGATATGTGGTGAAGAACTAATTTAAGGAAAATAAAGATAAAAAATATAGTTGGGCAAATGGTGGACAACCAAATCAGGCCTGATAAATCTCAATAAATGTGCGTGAAAATTAATATCAGAAGAGGGCTTTGTGAAATATCATGACACAGAACGAGGGATGAAACTGATGAGTAAAGTTGTAAAATCCTCACAAGTAGCGTGGCAAACACGAGTGAAATCCTCGGATAATATCCGGAATGGGCAATGGCACAGAACAACATATATCTTACATGGAGTGATATAGGTACAGGACAGGTGGATCCAACATACAAATAATGTAAAATAATATGTGGTAGTCTCATGAAAATATAATACAAATACACAAAACGCTTATGCCAAGTAGTGTTCGTTACGGGGCCTCCAGGGCCCCGAAACCGGCGGGCCCCGGCCTCAATTCCCCACCCCGCCCCGGTCAACGGCCCGGGGCGGGCCGTTGTTTTTTTTTTTCCCCTGCCCCTGCCCCCGTCCAGGCCCCCGCCCCGTTCAATGCCCCGAACAGCCCCCCATCAATGAATTTTCTCCGCCCAGGGACCCGCTTTTTCGTATATTCCCCTCTCGAACATTGCTCTTTTGATACATGATTGAGTAATTGTGTGAGCATATACACGTCCCTGGGATGAATGGACCGAACACCGCGGTGGTTACGGGAGCTGAAAGCCCTTTGCCAAGGAGCCCCCTGGTGTTCAGTCCATTCATGCCAGGGACGTGTACCAAAAACCACATACCTCAAAGTATATACGGGCATTTATTTGCATGGAATGATTCATACAATATGAACCGGAATAATTCACAACACCGATTGGACGTCCGAGT
>Ga0307509_10001049_pt1 | contig 47434 bp, 36 predicted proteins | sample 10_EM_MG_FD_202245 | JGI IMG/M metagenome (GOLD analysis project Ga0307509, IMG submission 202245) | Populus trichocarpa ectomycorrhiza microbial communities from riparian zone in the Pacific Northwest, United States - 10_EM | ecosystem: Host-associated > Plants > Roots > Unclassified | place... | reverse complement strand
TTACTATAATTTAAAAAAAAAACCTACCACCACCCCCCCCCCCCCCCCGCCCGCCCTCCGAGCTACCCCCTCAATCCATGGCCGGGGATGAGATGAAGTTACAAGCGAGACCCAGAACATATCAGAAGAAAGAAGTTTTTCAGCGTGAGGGATTACCATTATTTCAAGGAAGCAAGGTGAGAAAACAAAGGGAAAGGAGGGGAGGGGAGGAAAGGTAAAAAAAATTCTTTGAGAGTAGCTGATCATACAGCGTAAACCGGGAATAACTGGAAAAAAGATTCAACGGAGGGCAAAGCGAGTGCGGGTGCCAAGGAATGTGTACTGTTGTATTATAAGTCAGGGATTATTTTGCAGGTTCGCCTGAGTTAATTGTTCACTAACTTCATCGTGGGCACTATTGTTATATGCCTCTAGAGGAGGAAAACCTGCCTCAAGGCCAACTTGGTCCAAAAATTCTCAATTGGGAATCGTCCCTCCGTGAGAAGGTATTACTGAAATTATTTAAATAACAGATTATAACCAGTCCATCTTTTTGTTTTTACCTCGGGTTATACTCGAGTACAGGAAGTTGTTGAGGTTGGGATGGAACTGAGATGTTGAACATCTCTATTAGAAGAAAAAACACCCAGTGCGATACGACTCTAGTCGCTGGTTTTTGATGCATTAATAGAATGAAATAACTTAAAGGTCACCAAAGCCTTTATAAAGGAAATCTTAACAAAATTACTAGACGAATTATCTCTAGAGCTCCATTTCCCGAATGCTGCTGATGATTCAGTATAATATTCCCGGATTTTCCAGGAATCTTGGGTACGGGCGGGTGGGCCGGCACCACACCGGATCCCGTCGAATGGTCACAACTCCTCACGAGGAGACTGGCAAAACACTTATTGGGTCACCACCTACTACAGGAGACGGATGGAAAGAAGGAAGGTGGAGAACTACCGTGCAATAGCAATATCGACGGTGCTTTTTCTTTCGTTTACATTTCCTTCCTCTTTCTCCTCTTCACCACTAAACACAAAAATATGGTGGGCCCCTATTCATCTGATATCTGAGGGTGATAACTTGACCTCTAACAGACCTTTCGGTATGATCCCTGGTGTACTCGTACAGTACTATTATAGGTTCTGCCTCTTTGGCTAAATCTGTGTTGGGGCATTACCGGTAATCACGGGTCCAAGCGGTACGAATATACCGGGAAAACTATAATCCTATCCCTTCGGGAAATGAAATAATGAGACGAGAGAAACGCCAAGAAACGAGAAGCCCCCTCCGACCTTGACCACTCGGTTGGCCCGTGGCTAGTGCCTCAACATCACTCTCCAGTTTTTCAATTCTTGGCTGCGCTGAATTTCATCGTTCCCATCTCTCTAATGTTTAGAGGTACTAGTACTATAGTATCTCTTGACGTACACGGTACGGTACCCCGCAGAGGGATCTATTAATCTAACGGAGTACGCGTCAGGACCCTGTGGGGTTTAAAAAGGGGGTGTCTATGATGGCGTCAATCGGCCCTAGGGCAAAAGGGATAATCTTGAACTCAGCCGATGAACTCCTGCCTCCAACGGGATAACATTGACGGCTTGTTGTCCGTGCCGAGTCGCTGTGAAAATCCAAAAGCCCTTCCCATCTTCCGCCTTGTCTCGTCGTACGAGTGCCTTAGCAGCCGTTAAGCTACCTAAGAAACAGGGAGAGCGGCGCTCTTTGCAGGATAAGTACTAAGAGGTCACGATAACATCTGAGGATGCCTCTACGGAGGTACAGCTCCTAAGTTTTGTATGTTCCACAGGGGGTAAGGCCAGCAAAACTCGCTTGTGGAACATACAAAACTTAGGCGCTGTACCTCCGTAGAAGGGCGCCCGTGGGGCGACCCAGGAGTTTAGAGAACTCCTGATCTATACCTAGTATCAACTGCTACTAGCGCTTCCAAAAACGTGCGAATATGTTGGTTGTAGTAGGGTTCAATATACCATACCATATTACTTTCACATGGCATGGAAGGTACCACCAGACTAACTAATTTTAGTGCAGACTTTCTATTACTTTCAACTATAGTGGAAGGAAGCGAGACGGGGGCCAAGCAAGTGTACGAGTACGTATTTCGGTGTCGTCTGAGAGTTCCTAACATAGCTAGAGAGAAATGGTGGGTGGAGGAGGGGGACTTTGTTCGTGGGAGGAGGTTAGGGGGCTTAGTCGTTCTGTAATCAACTAACTATTTGGCTTCCTAGCTAAATAGGTAACTGACCTTTTTCTGTATGTGCATAGCATGGGGAATATCAGCGTTACCCGACCTGTGATAGAAAGCTTGAAACCAACCTCAACGGGGGAGACTCCGACCCCCCCCCCCCTGTCCCTCTGTCTGTTCCTCCCCCGGAGGGACAATTTCAGCACGGAGTAGCATAGCCCTTCCCCAGGCATCGGCTTCGCATTTTTTCGGATGTCTCCTGCCCCCAGCCCTGGTAGGGCAGCGGTGGTCGTCTGAGTTGAAAAAGTTATATAAACCCCACCCCCCCGACACTTGCTTTCTCCCCCTAGCTTCTATAGGCGAAACATTATCCTATTGGGGCCTTCAGTTGCTCCTATCCGCTCTTTATTATCTCCCCAATACCGCCGCCTTGCGCCCCCACCCTCCACCCTCCGCTCCACCCTTCTCCCTCCTCTTAGTCTCCAGGTTTCCTCCATAAAAATGCGTACCAGCGCCATCCTTGGGGCTGCAATTCTTGCGGCCGCTGCCTCCGCATTCCCTTCCTCGTTCAAGGAGCCTACTGCTGAAGCTTTGGCTCCGGAGTTGGTTCCCAGACAGACTCTACTATGCCTTAATGGCGCTCGTTCCAGGGGCTGCTGGGATGGGGTAAGGGATATCAACACCGATTATTATACTAACTTCCCGCGCACGGGGAAGATTCGTGAGGTAAGGAGATGCAAGAAAACAACCAACATCCCCCTAAGAAAAAAACAAACACGGCGGTCGATTCCTAACTCTTGGTTGCCAATTAGTACTGGTTGAGAGTCGAGAACTCGACTTTCGCTGTCGATGGATACAACCGTACTATGTTGACCTTCAATGGAACATTCCCCGGCCCTACGCTTTATGCCGGTGAGAATGACCCTTTATGATGTGAATCCTCTCCTTCACCGTACTGACCTTTGCAGATTGGGGTGATACCTTTCGGGTCCATGTTACAAACAACCTGCAGCACAATGGGTATGCCACCTCCCTCAACAGAACCATATATGAGCAGTAGCGGCTAATAATCTCTCAGAACGAGCGTCCACTGGCATGGTGTCCGTCAATTGGGCACTACCGAGCAGGATGGCGCTAACGGGATCACTCAATGTTAGTTAGCCCTCCCCTTGGCTCTAGATATAGTTGCTAACAAATTCACAGGCCCCGTCGCACCAGGCCACACCCTAACCTACGAATGGCATGCAAGCCAGTACGGGACCACCTGGTACCACTCTCACTTCTCCCTACAATACTCCGATGGCGTCGCTGGCGCACTCGTGATCAATGGGCCAGCGAGCGCAAACTACGACGAAGACCTGGGGCCAATCCTGCTGGATGACTGGTACCATGACACTGTATTTTCGCTCTGGCAAAACATACCCTTAACTGGCCCCCAGCCAGCGGTAAACGGGCTGATTAATGGTACAAACGTATTCGACTGTTCGCAAAGCACAGACCCTAACTGTGTCGGCGGCGGGAAACGCTTCCTTACGGAATTCCAACCCGGGAAGAAGTACCTCGTAAGGTTCATCAATATGGCTACGGATACCTTTTTCAAAATCTCTTTGGACGGCCACAGTATGACCGTTATCTCCGCGGATTTCGTCCCTATCCAGCCGTACAAGACAGATGTCGTTTCTATTGGGATCGGCCAGCGGTATGAAGTTATCATAGAGGCGAACCAGGCCACGGATAACTACTGGCTCCGCGCAACCGTACAAACGCCCTGCAGTGCTGATAACCCTAATGGATCAAACATCAAGGGGATAGTTCGGTACTCTGGCGCAGCAAACACAGAGCCCACCACCAGCGCTCACAACACAACACAAAGCTGCGCCGATGAGTCGAAGGACAAGCTCATCCCAGTCGTCGTGAAAAACGTCCCGCGATCAGACTTGGCTGTCTCCCAGAAGGCCAACGTCACCTTAGCTGTATCTGACAACAAATTACTCTGGCAGCTTAACGGTGTCTCCGGGAAGGTGGATTGGTCGAACCCCACCCTTCTTCAGGTCTTCAACGGGAAAACACCCCCGACAAACTACAATGCCTTGACCGTCGACGGCTCGAACCCATGGTACTACATCGTCATCCAGACAACCATTCCCGTCACGCATCCCATCCATCTCCATGGCCACGACTTCTACATCCTCGCCCAAGACACTGGAACCTTCAACGCCTCCACGGTCAACGCGACTTGGACCAACCCGCCTCGCCGCGACGTCGCCATGCTGCCTGCAAGCGGATACCTTGTCATCGCCTTCCAGACGGATAATCCGGGTATCTGGCTTCTGCACTGCCATATCGCCTGGCATGTCAGCGGAGGCTTCCTGCTACAGTTTATCGAAAGGAAAGATGACCTACTGAAGCAGTTCAACCCGGCCGGGGCTTGGAACGATACTTGCGCTGGCTTCAACGGTTACGTCGCTTCAGATTTCGACCTCCCGCAAGAAGATTCTGGACTTAAGAAAAGGTTGATTGGGGGTTTTTAAGTTGGGGTTCCAGTACAAAGACCCCGGGCGGGGGAGGCTCTACCCCCCCCTTTGTTTATGAACTTATTCTCCCATCCTTCTTTTTTTATTTATCCCCCCTCTAAGAGGCTATTTTGAGTTCTTCCTATCTTTGCTAAATGTTTCCCGCCACCTTCTCTATCTTAGTCATAATTTGTTGTAGTCCTCGGTGACGGCAACATCCCCCACTAATCATTAGTATTAGAAATTTCTCTTCTCACCTAATTACCCCACTCTACTCGAGCCAACATACAAAACACAGTTTTAGTAACCTCTTTCATTGACGTTTCGTCAGTATATGAATGTAGCTAGTTCTGTTTCTTTTCTTCTTTCCCCCTTTAGGTTTTTAGTTAGTAATATTTAATTTCTTGGCAAGAGGTTGGTTGGTTGAGTGAAAGGCTAGCAGCTTGCTGTGTCCTCAGTTAGGGACAGGGGGTAAAAACATATCAAAAAATTTAATAGGAGATCTTAAGCTATCATACCATACCATTATTTCATAGATTTTGTTACTACGGGTTTTTTGTGACAAATTTTTAAAATAAGTGGATAAATAAATAAAATAAGTACGCATGTGTCTTCACGATTTCTAACAATCTTTAACCCGAGCGTGAATAAAGTAAAGTGGTAGGCGTTCGGCGTCATCAGGATCAATCGCAGTGCATCTTCTTACATACAGAAAACCTACGGTGGAAGGTTACGGTACTATGCTATTATATCATACCTAAAAGTTCCCAAAGAAGTCATTTGAACCCAAGTGAACCTCATGAAACCGGAGAATTCACCCCCTCATTCTCCTTCTGTTTAGGGCAGTCACATTCCCTCGTCAGATTTTATAAAATTTTCACTACCGCCTACCGAATTCCACCGGCGCGAAAAGAAGCGAATTCCGCCCCTTGTCCGGTGACCCAACCAAGCATCGTAAATTCGTATCGTACCGTACCGCTGTTGCCAAGATCGAGTGCTAAGTCGTGATCACAGTGTAATATTCCATACCTTAAGAATTGAACCCCTCGCTAAGACGTCCAAAATTCCCTTTCTTGGGTTAGGGGGTGGGGGGGAGCATTGCCGAGACTGGCCATCTCGGTCCTAGCCTAAGGCAAAGGAGGAAAAGGCAAAAAATGGCCGGGCCTTTACTGGCGAAGGCAATTTCAACGTCCTTGGTGGGGGGGGGGAGGTTTCGATCGTTCTAGTTCTTAGGATACTTGTAGAATATTAGTCTAGTAATAATTGTGGGGGATGATAGAAAGACAGGCCCTGCTAACCACTTGGATTGATTGGAGCGGAATAAGGTGAGAGAGCGAGGCCCTCCCTCAATATTTTAAGCCTTGGCCCGGTTCGTAGGCTATGCAAGTGCTAGATCGTGTCTTCTGTTTGCTTGCTGAAGTGTTAAATTCTTTCTGCGGAAGGAGAAAGAAAGGAAGGAAAGAAAAGGATGGCTAGTTAAGCCGCTGTATGACATGCAAAGCCCAACCAGGAAAGAACTGCTTAGGATAAAGGTGACTGGGTAGCGAAGGCAAAATAAAGAAGCAAAGGGATACAGCGAAACCGCACAACAGAATAGCGCCCATATTGCAAAACGGATGAAGGCTCAAGAGAGATTTTCATATTCGAGTCCATAAGATATGATACATGAATGTCCAACACAAGAGCTAATTTAAAACTCAAACGCAAGTATCGCCCTCTCACTTGCTCATCCATCTTCCCCAACCTATTCTCATCTCATTATAACTTTCCTTATAACTCTCTGCAAACCCGCTCTGGGTGAAAAGAAGCCTGTGAATACCTGTTTATCATGTGGTGAAGAGTTCGCATGGCGCATACCCCACAATCTGCGCATGCAAGATCCGAAACATATCCAATAACCCAACGCCATCTCCAGTCGGTAGACAAAGGGGGGTAAGGAATACCCACCTAGTGATCCCCCCGCTTCTCCCAAATCCCACCCAAGTGCTTCCTCCTCCTGCCGGGGCGGTGCGAGGCCTCCTCCTCCTTGGCCCTCGCCTGTAGAAACTTCTCGTAATTCTCATCGGGGGCAGGTGTATGTGGTTTCTTAACCCCTGGCACAGGGGCCTCCGGGGGGGGCGGATTGGCCGGTTTTTTCTGTGGCAAGCGCTTCGCGAGCCATGGGCCGGCTCCTTTAATCCTGCAGGAGCGTGTGCCAGCAGCATTTTGTACTTCTGGAGGTTCTGGGCTGGACGTGTGTATTGAGATACCCTCTGTTGGGGATCTTGGTGAAGATTGAGGGGCGGACTTTGTCTGTTTGAGCGTTGCTAGCGACTTGATAACCCTGCAACGGGAGCCTGGACCGGCTGGAGTGGTGGCTGTGGGAGATCCGCCACTGGGAGCCAGGTTCTCAGTAATAAGATCAATTTGGCGGCGCGGCTGGGAGACTGTGGCCACGGGAGGGAATATATGGGGGCCTTCGATAGTTTCCATACTTGCACTTCGGGATGTTAGCCGCGCTTGGGAATAAGGTCACATGGTTCGTCGTTATTAGAAGGATACCTGGAGGGGGTGTTATGGCTTCCTGCCTCTTCGACTCTGCTTCTGAGCTCTCCGGGATGGTTAGTAGACTTTCCCTCGATATTTTCCGCACCCTCGTGCGGCCGAGAGGCCCCAGGACGAGCTCCCTCTTGCCAGGTGAAGGATTTATCTCCTGCGGAAGTTAGATCTCTATAATGAGCCACTGGCCGGGTAAGCACCAGTCTCATAGAATCTCCCGGATTTACATTTTCACCTGTGCCCAGGAGCGGTGCAAGAGCCGTGACAGTTTCGGGGCCAAACAATGGCGACACTACAGTCACCTTGCTGGTGGATCTTTGGTGCGCTGGGAGATGTATGGCTGGCGGGAGGAGCCTACTACCGCGCTCACGCCGAGTATCCATATCAATCCCGTGTTCCTCATGCGGGTGAGACCGGGTTAGCACTTGAAGGCGGGATTCATGTGATAAACTACCATCCACTGCTTCCTGGCTCATTTCGGGGCTCGGAGTTTCTTGAGGATCTTCCGTTTCGGACTCCTCTCCATCACTGAACCAGGAATCTGCCGCCTTGTCCACTAGGGGGCCGACTTGAAAGACTGGCGGGTTTATTTTTAGTGAGGGCACGTGCTTGAACAAGACGCCTTCTTCCACGATTTCTCCTTCGACGGAACGACGCGCGTGGGAGATTTTTACTTGTGGATATTGCTTCCTCGCAGCAAGAGTGTGAACTACTATGCTTCTCTTATGAGATAAATTGGGGCTCAATCCGTCCTGTGAGCTCCGCGCACCATCACTATCTTGTGGGCGAGGGCAAGATCCGTCGAAGTCGTCAAAGAGAGATGAAACTGGCTCATACAAATCCAACCCATTACTAACATGATCTTCTCGCTCCTCAGAGTTCAATTCAAATTGAGGGAATTTGATTGGAGGAGCCTGTACGATAGGCTGCATGTCCGCCAGCGGCGACGGGGGAGGTCTCCTTTTAGGCTCCCACGGGTAACGACGACCCTGTTTTGGATTAGAAGGAGGAGTAATGGGAGGCAAACGCTTTTCGTTTGGGTATTCTTTTTTTGCGGGCTCGGGAGGCTCCAGATAGGGAACGACACCGCCTAACGTCTCGGCAATTGGCCCAGGATGGGATACCCGGTGGGCCGCTGGTGCTCTTGGTATCGCATGGTCCGCAGATAACATCGCGCGTATTCTGCTTGATATCCTACCTTGGGCAAACGGCGGGGAAGGAGGCTCAAGTCTCTCTTCTATACTTTCTATCCCTGTAACCCTGGGTGGAATGGGATAAATATGGGAATTATGGCTTGGTGGCCCGAGTTGATCAAAGAGGCCGGAGTCTGGCTCAGGATACTTGGCGTTCTCCTCACCCTTGATGAATGAGATGTTAGCCTAGTCTCCAATACCACCGCGCTTTTGATCCTGATTATGAGACATGCGCTGGAGTATGGGGAATGGATCGCAAATGAATGGTACTGGTTACACATACTTTCTTCGAGACGCCCAGCCTACGCAATGACATCTTGAATAGTCTTCTATGCTAGAAAAAGGTTTGTGTAGCCTGAGTTTGGGACTTGAGAAAGACTTTGATAACTAGAATGGTGAAACGTAAGTTGTGTCCTGAAGTTAGTCTGGTGGAAAAATGGAGGAAAAACAGAGGCTTTCTGAGCATGCTGACGTGAAAAGAGGGTAGAGGAGACCTGGAGGTATTGAGTTTAGTTGAACTGCGAAAATACTATAGCGTTATAGATAATTCTTATCGGTAATTCAATGGCTAGAACTGGCTGGGGGGTCTGTCTGCCTTTGATAAGGAAAGGGAGGAGTCGACGAACCTCCCCTACAGGCGCAGATACAACTCAACAGAGATGGGATGGTAAACGTAAATGAAGACAGACGCGCAAATGCAGGAGGGCAAGATAAGGATAGGCATAGACCGAAAAAGTGGACGGGTGGGGGAGAAGTACTCAGCACAGAGTATGATAAGGCCCGCGTATTGGGGAGGTTGTCGCCGGAGATTCCTTATTCACGGATGTTGTGAGAGACTAACTCCTACGTGGGAGGAGTTCCTAAAGGCAGACCCCGAGTTAGCAAAAATCATCTATGATAGCATAGCACTGACCCGAAGAAAAACAAGGGCATACGATACTAGACTAGGCCTTGGGTGATAGGGCTACTCTCACAAGCTCCCGGGCATAAACCCTCAACCATTACGATACCCTCTCGAATGATTTTTCTCACACCTACTTTCACTTGCCCACATACTGTTGTTCAGCTTTGGAGATATCCTTATCAAAACCAGGCCAACAAGCCAACCAAAATATGCCTCCATAACCACACTGTCTACTGCTGCTGGGGCAGGTACCTCTGCACTACCCGTGGCTTGGTTGGACGATGCCTTCACGATGTCACAGCTTTTAGCCAGGGCCTAGAGGTATATATACCTTACAGTATATGGGGTTGTTTCCGCTGTTGGTATCATAAGTAATAAGTTAGTAAGAAGGGTATTGTCTTGATATATGTTATGTATGTGACTTCTGGTGGGATTAGTTGATAGGGCTTCCCTTGAGGTGAAACCTGTTTGTATAAAGGATGATTTACCTCCTTTCGCCAGATTTTTCCTTCTTTTCTCCCTCCCCTAGTTCGTATATTTTGTATTCTAGCGATCTAAAGATACCTCTCCTTCCTCCTGCTTTCACTCCAGCGCGGGCTCTTGTGCTTGCCCCGGTTCGACGACACCTTTGGACCATCTCCTGCTTCCATCTCCCCGTTACACAAGGGAGCTTAGGAGTGCATAAGTAGTTGTATTGGGCGTGCTGTAGATTTGTTATGCCAGGTTTGCGAGGGGGGTGAGAGTACTCTAGGTACGGGGAGCGGTAGGGGATCAAGGAATAATGCTTCCTCCACGTAGTGCCTAATTTATCAGCTCTAGCTCAATCCCGATCTCCGCCATCTTCTAGGTACTATTCCCGTGTAAAATCCAGTAGTTGATCTAGGGAAACAGAAGCCGCCGCTCATTTCATGCTAAACAATAAATCGCCATGAAACGAGCTTGTTGGTATAGTATACACCTGATAGTGACAGACGGCGCCCCAACTCCCTAGAACTCTTGAGCTGAAGACTGACGGCTCGAGCGTAGCAAAATCAAAACCAAATTTCCAATGGCGCCATGAACAGCAAATAAATCCATTAGTACTCCTCTTCCCAACCGTATAAGATCCCACCCGAGAAAAAAGAAATTTTCAAAACGAAAATGATATGATCAACGTCCCACCCAGAAGGCATGCTACAATATCAGCGCATAGTAGGAGGTCGAGACTCCTTATTCCACATAACCCTCGTCTTTAGCCATTCCACAGCTTCCTTAACACCAGTCCTACAACAAGGAGTCAGTGAGTGCATATAAATCCATGGTAACAATTTAACTCTCACCCCTCCAGAGCGGAAACAGGCAGAACGCGACTATCCCTAGCTCCTAACTTGACCACAATAGGGTTGACAACCTCTTTCAACTGTGCTATCTCCAAGCTCTCCTCGCGGTCCTGCTTATTGGCCAATACCAGCACTGGAACACCCTCTGTCTCTTCATGCTCCACAACCTCCTTCAGTACTTCGATAACCTCGTTTTCTATACGCGGGACGTCCGTACTGTCAATGACAAAAACGATTGCATGAGCGGACGAGTAGTAGCTTTTCCAGAGGGTGCGCAGGGTTGATTGACCACCGATATCCCAGAGCTTGAGGTAAATGGTTGGAGAGGTCAGAGGGATTACGGAAACATTCTGGCCAACCGTGGGGATTGTTCCGCCCTCTTTTGGCGGGGGTGGGGCGTGTAGTAGGTAGATTGATTTTATCTTTTCGAGAAGTGTCTATGTAGGATTAGTGAGCATCATCGGGAGCTTCTGAAGGAGCTTAGAGGGTAGAAAATGTAGCATACCGTTTTCCCAGCATTGTCCAGTCCCAGGAGGCTAGTTGAAAGTTGTAGGTGGTTAGTTGTTTGGCGGGGCATCCAAGCGCCGGAGGTGGGGATCTTACAGAACAGAGTACTCCTCTTTGCTGGTAACATGAAAGTAGAGGTCTTTCGCGAGATGATACATTAAACAGAAGTTATTGTAAACGGAGGAAATTTTGGAGTTGAGCGAGTGTCGTGAAGAAAGAAAGGAACAAAGTAAGAAAGAAGTCGATGCGTTTGTAATAATAATAAAACATTGACGGCGCTGATTTCCCCCGGTGATGGGGAAACTTGCAGCATGTCAGCTCTCAGCCACAAGAGCCCAGAGCCTCATGCACACCACGGACACCATAACTTAACCCGGACATGATCTTCTGCATCTAAGCACAACCATCGTCGACTACACTGTGCTTTCACTACGGTATTTTTCTCCTCTCACCCCCGAACACCTCGAACAACTCTCGAGTCTTTAAACGATATCATCACCATTCAAGCTGAAGCCCTTTATTTCTCCCGCCTCTTCCTGGCGTATTCCCAATTTTTCTTGTAGTTTTACCACCTTGCTTTACCCTCTCTCTTCAGCAACCGTTAACTACACGATAACCCCATCAATGACTTCGGACACCCCACCGAAACCGAAGCCCAAGCTGACAGGGAGAGATTTTTATAACTCCCTAGGCTCCCCAAAGACGATAGTAGCTCCCATGGTCGAGCAATCAGAACTGGTTCGTTAACCCCGTCCTCCTACTTAGCCTACTAACGAACACAGGCATGGCGACTTCTCTCCCGCCGCCATTCGCCGTCAAGCACCCTCTGCTACTCCCCTATGCTCCATTCCCGCCTGTTCGCTACGACTCCTGCATACCGATCCCAATCTTTCTACCCACCCCTCGATGGTTCAGAGTCTGACCGTCCACTTTTCGTCCAATTCTGTTCGAACACTCCAGAAGATTTATTTTCTGCTGCGCAGCATGTAGCGCCGCATTGTGACGGTGTAGATCTTAACCTTGGCTGCCCACAGGGTATCGCTCGGAAAGGCAAATACGGGGCCTTCCTGCAGGAGGATTGGGGGCTTATCCGTGCCTTGGTATCCAAATTACACAAAGATCTTGAGGTCCCGGTTACAGCAAAGATCCGAATTTTAGAAACAAGGGAACGCAGTTTGGAGTACGCACGAATGGTGATTGATGCTGGAGCACAGGTTTTGACCGTCCATGGTCGGACAAGGGACCAGAAGGGGCATAACACCGGAATGGCGGATTGGAGCGTCATACGGTATATACGAGATAACCTTCCAAAAGAGGTTGTTTTATTCGCAAACGGTAATATCCTCTGGCATGAAGATGTGCAGCGTTGCTTAGATGCCACGGGTGCCGATGGTGTAATGAGTGCGGAGGGAAATCTCTACAACCCGGCCATCTTCCAAGCGGATAAAGATTGGGAGAAGAGATTCCCGAGAATGGATACTGTGGGGAGGGAGTACCTGGATATTGTACGAAAAGAGGTGTTACCGGGACTCAAGGGGAAGGGACAGAAACTCTTATTACAGGATCCCTCGATAACTGCGATAAAGCCACACTTATTCAAACTTTGGCATGCGCTATTGCCAAAACATACGGACGTTAGGGCAATGCTTGCAAAAAGTTTTACTCGAGCAAGCGAGAGTGGGGATGTTTTAGAAGCTTATGAGGCTTGTTTAATAGAGGTTGAGAAAATCATCCAGAATGAGCTAAGCCAAAATCCAGAGCCGGCAGATGAGAATGGCCGATGGGTCGGCCCTGACACTCCTCTCGAGGAAGGCGCAGAAGGCGTAATGGTCGAGATCGATGGCGTCAAATTTAATAGGCTAGTGCCATGGTACCGCTGTCAGCCTTACTACCGACCATTGCCCGAGGAGGCAATGCAGAAGGGAGCTCTGAAAGTCAGAAAAGGTGCCCAGAACCAAGAAATCGGCGAGAGAAAGAAGCAGAAGCTAGATACAGCGGCAAGTACCCAATTATCCACAGAGAAGCCCGAGTAATCTATTGAGAGTGAGTTGGGTATCGTGAAAGGGATTGAAGTATCAGGGGAGGTATGGGAACAGAGGGTGAGGTTTGTGGACAGATGAGGGCTTAGATTTAGAGGGGCATGTATATCGACGCTTTGGTGGCGTTTTGTATGTTAGATAAAGCTGAATAATTATTTCCACAATATCTCAAAAAGCAAGACCTATTATACCTATATGAGATTTGCCCCCAAATATCCTAGCCCCAAATTTGAACCCTATATGATAGCGACATCAATCTATTGAGCTACAATAGCTATGCCCAAAAATCAACCGTCATCACGACTTCCCTCCAGTTTCGGCCATCCTACAACACGTAACCCATATCGTAAAAAAGAAAGAGAGACGATGACAGCCCCAAAGCGAAACCATTCCGCCCTATGATAGAGAAACCCAAAGTAATTGTATGGAGAGAACACTGAAAGTACCCACCTCCACTTTATCACGCCCTCCCCATCGCCATGGCACTCGCCATATTCTCTGCCCACTCCCACGGCTTCCCCAGTCCACCAGGCATAGCATTGAAGTACTCCCACCCCATCACCCCTCCAAACTCGGGATACTTCTGCGCAAGCCCCATAAACACTGCAACTAGCACATCAATTTCCACCCACCCGCTCCCATTAGCGGCATTCGTAACAACCCCAGCAACAACCTTCTCCGGCGGCCACCCCACCGCAATGATCAAATCATAGCACTTGGAATCCTCCATACTCCCCCACCCGCAGTAAAATTGGACATTGTACCAATCGATCATGCTCCCACGCAGGACTTCCAACATCTGGTAATCAAATCCGGACAGATGCCTCCGATCAACCATCCCGGTAGCAACGGGTGCAAGCGTGACCAAGAATTCCTGTCCAAAGTCCGCCTTGAGCCTATCGATGAGCCGGATAATTCCCTCCATCGACATTTCTTCCTCGACGTCGAGGTCCAGCCCGTTGAGCTTGTGTTTGTGCATCATATCACGGAGAGGACAGTAGTACGCTTCGAAGGACTCCTCATTACCGTCCAGGCGCTCAAAGGAGCCGCGTGCGGCACCGCCGAGCATGCCGAGGACCTTGATGCCGGAGTCTTGCAGCACAAGCACTTCGTCCCAGAGCGTCTCGAATATCGGGTCGTCGGGCGGTGTCTCGTTTAGATGGATATGACCGGGCGGGTCGTTGAGGTGGATTGCAGCGAGGATTACATGTGTGGTGCCAGTGTTTTCGGTGAGGAGCGGGAGGATGGAAACGTACTCTTTGGAAGATGTGTAGTGGGTTTGGTGGTAGAGGATTACCCGCGGGGTCTTGGGGCGCGGGGGGAGGGGTGGTGGTGGCATAGTTTGTGGCGGCAGGGGGGAGGGGGTCGCTCGAGCAATGGAAAGGAGGAGTTTCTTAGGATCTTGTAGAAGGGGAACCTCCTCGAGTAGGGGCCCTGGCTTGGCAGTATTGAGGGGTAAATTTAGTCCTACCCTCGGCAGAGAGTATACCGGCGCTAGCAGCCCAATTCCCCTGTTGCAAATTCAGATAGGAAGGAGGCAAAGGTATACGAGTACGAGGGACAGAAGAGACTTTCCTGACTTCATAGGAGAGATAGATAGGTCCCTTAAATACATGAAAACTTGCAGACGTCATACTCCGACACCTATCCGATGGAACCTGTGGCAGGCCGGACGAAGATATCCAGCCCTCCTATTCTGCGCTGTCGAGTGAGTGCCTGTGATTCTGATTCGTTGGCGTTAAATCTTCCCCCTCGTCCATATTATCACTATTATGTCACAAGTCTCTAGCCAGGAACAAAGGAGAAGCGACGTTATAGTACTTAGCAGGACGTCAAAAAGTGTTCTAAACCCGTTAAGAAAATGCCTTTTATCCAAGGACGGGCAATTTAGTATCAATGTCCTTCCGGACCTGGCACATCCTACACTTCACCATTCTGTAGGAGTGGTAGATGATAGCTACATGCTAATACAATATCTTAACCTCCATAAAAGGTTCCTAAACTTTCTATGTTACTTTTAAGAAGTTAGAAACCCTGGTTATTTCTATTTCGCAAGCTATGATCTACTATAAAACTATCATCAATCTCAGACTTGACTGATATCTATCACGCATAAGTCCTTCAGTCTTCTTAATACACCGCTATACGCGATCTCTATCAACACACAAATGTGGGGCACAATCAGAACAGCTCCAAGAAAATACCTTTTCTCTTCCTCCTCCACAAGACCTAGCAGGCGGGAAAGCGATAATCAGAGCACTCTTGCGCCAGTATACCCTGAGGTTCTTTCACCCCAAAAAGCAGCTTCAACGGCCCTCGCTATTCCAACACAAAAACCTATATTCACACATCAAGAACTTCTCCAGGGGATTAAGGAGAAGATATCAGAATTCAATCTTCCACCAGACCCTGCTGGGAAAAATAAGGAAAATCACCCTCTATTCAGGGCGCAGTACAATCCAAGAATTCCAACACTATTCTACCTGAGTGAGGACAATAAAATAGATGATGCTGCAACCGGCGATCTAGTGCTTTCCCAGCTGACGATGGGACTCTCTGATTCGTACAATGAATATATTTCAAATAGAAGGAGTGGATATGAGGTTGGCTATCCGGATGAAGTCAATGTCACTCGAGAGCAGAAAGGAGATTTGGATGCTGTGAGGTCCCTCCAATTAGAGAGACCCCCGATCCGGGATCCACCCATGCCGACTGTTTTGGAAACAAAAACAAATATTACAGCGCAGACCCCCCCAAATTCGAGTCAAACCACATCAAGAGACTCGAGTCCTAGTTATAGGGTCGTCCAGGAACATCAGGGAATGGGCAGTGTTGATCCCCCAGCCGGGACAAGCCAAAAAGCCCTATATCTGAAAGTGCAAGCCCAAATAAGCTCAATGCGCAAGAACGAATTATTATCGATAACATCCAGTGCAAAAACAAAATTACCAAGACACCACAGCAGTCAAGCTTCGAATTGTGGGCTTCCTAATAGCTCTCTTCAAGCCCTGGCACATCCACAAGCTCTTCGATACCCTCCTGGCCCAGTCCAAACACCGCAAGAAAATCCAGACCAAGCACCGCATCCAGGGCGCAGGTTAACGTTTGTGCCAAGTGTCGAAGGGGAGGAACCGCTAATGACCATGGGCCAAAAACTAGTACTTGGGAGAGAGAGGGTCGTAGCAATGTGTGGATTTCCGAATCCTCGGCCAATGCCAAACTGGCTGCCACCACACCTTAATACACCATCTCCTTCTACAAATCCCCCCCTACCCTCTCCCCGCATCCCTCCTCCTGCTCGCATACTTCAAACCTCAGACACACCCCCAACATTCAAAGTTCTCCGAAAGCCCTTACCACCATCCGCACTGCCCCATTTGTCCGGACGAACTAGTACTCTCGAAGCCATTCAGTCCTTAACCGAAAAAGATTTCAAAAGCCCGGAACAAATCGGGAAATACAAGCCTCTGCCTCCGCTCCCGAGGTCAGAATCTGGGTTATCAATGGTCTCTATTAGATCGAGCATTTCTGGAAGGTCCGTTTGATATTATCCCAGCATTCCCTTCCCTAATCCAAATTTGCAGGCAGAATTATTTTATATTTCTATCATACTTATGAGTGGTCTTAGAAGTGTGGGGGATCTTAGAAGCATTCGCTCCTCAATCACCCTTTTGAATTCTTCCGCTCGTAGCTCAATTCAGAGTTTGCATGACCGGATGATGTCTTATCGACATGAGAGCGAATTGCTAAATAGATAACTAAGCGGGGGAAGCAACCGAGACCCAATTTCCTGATCTGCCCCCTGCCGTGCGGGTGTGATTTTGCGGGCGCTTTGGGTTGGGGGACTTGTTCGTTGAGGGAGCTCTCATTGTATCTCCGCGTATGTTAATACTTTTACTCAATGTCTTGAGCTATTAAAAAATGTGACTTGTTCATAACCCACCAAAACAGATCCACGGAGTTGGTCTCAGAACAGAAGGACTGTAAGATTGGAGGACACGGACAGAGATAGGATGAGTTTGCGGGCTCTCTATCTTAACCTAGAGATTCCGCACAACAGATTGAGTCCCGGTCCTGTAACTAAACTAATTCCATAGGATTCTCTCAGACTCGTGCTTAAAACCTAAAGAAAATACTTTCATAAACTTATTATACTATCATATCAGAGAATTTTTCCTTCTCCGTATCCCGACAGCTTTTCGTCCGATACACAAACGACTAAAGCCTAATCAGAGACTACATCTAAATCCTAGAATGTCTGGTAGCAAGTTTTTGGACCATATCCTCTAGGTGCAGACTTAAAGCCCAAACGCCAGCCTAGTCTGGGTGAGCCAAACGGAACCTTAAGGTTTGCGGGTGTTTATAGGTTCGGCCGTACAGTCGTCTCTCCAACCCCTAAATCAACCTCCTCAGTGGGCTACCAGCCTGGCTTCAAAGGCACCATCCCATGGAAAAGCGAGCAGCACTTGACATTTAGACTAACACTCCTCACCTCATCCATCACTAGGATTTTATCTATTGATCCCCGTACCACCAAAGCCAACACTGACACATAGCCTAAACGGAATTATGAACGAGTTAGGGTCTTCTTGCACCCGACCACTTGCATCCCGCTGAGCGGCCATTATCCACTCCCGGAGGCTCTCACGTGGACCGCGGGTAAATTGCGATAACTACATGCTGCTGGAGGCTTGCGCGGGGATATTATACGAACTCTTCAAATGTGATAATACAGCGAGTTTATTAGGCCCTCCTTGGGATGGATAGCTTTGCCATGGGAAACATGCTCAATTCGGGGCATAAGGTGTTATTTTTGGTGGTCATTGTGCTTAGGGATTGAAAAGGGGAAATAAGACTGCTCATCTAAAGCTTCAAAAAAAACCCCCGCGATTTAAATTGGGACATAGCCAGAATGATAATAAGTGGTATAGGAATAGCTTGAGCCAAGTTATCATGGTGAATCACTCGTTTTGCTTGTGGCTGGTGGTGAAAGAGTGGCATGTATATACGCGGTTGGCATATGACGCCCGAATTGAAAGTCGGACTTAACGTTCAGAAACGAGAGTATCATAAGTCGCGAGTATTGTCTACTTATGTACTATACAGCTTATTAAAAAAAGCCGGATCTGATCCTGTGGTCGTCCGCCTACCTAGATTTCTTCTTCCTTCTATTCTAACTCCTACACCCAGCAGCAATGATGCACCCCTATCGAACCGCCATAAAAATAAGAAATGAAATATACGAGAGGAGAAAAACGGAATCGGCAGGTGTCTGGAGCTTGTGTTGTTTTCGTTGAAGGTCTAACTTCAGGCGGAGAAGGAAAAAAAACAACCACATCTAGATAAGTATTAGTTCCCGCATCAGTATGATGTGAAAATGCCTAGCTGGCGCAGTGGTTAACATGTCAAGAAACTAATAACCTCCTGTGCACTTAGTAGGAGCCCAGGAGTTCGATTCCTCTCAAGATGAGTTATTATCGAACGATCCGTCACGTAGGGGATGTGGGCAGTCCTGCCCTACAGGAACTGGGAGACTGAAGACCTTAGCACCTTTCAATGGGAGTGTAGCGTAACTCAGGCCTGCTGCGAGGTGGTAGAATCCGACTCTAGACCCTACCTGTAAGGGTAGGGTCTGCGATCGGCGGGGCAGCAGAACAAAAAATACTCAAGAAATTAATTTTTTTCCCTTTTTTAAAAAAGTTGATTTTCCTCTTCTGGTTGGATAAGGCGGGGGAGGAACTGCAAATTCTCGGTACTATACGGATTCTCTACCGAAGTATATAGTGCTCTTCTACTACACGCTTGCCAAAGTGCGGGTGCCTGGCTAGCGTGGGCCATACGTCTATGATCCAGAGCCCCCTCAATATTGCCTTGAGCTCAAACTAACACTTGGGATGATATCCATGTGTTTTCAACAAGGCCCACCAGGCCGACTACCGCAACGTTTATATTGTCTGGGAGACAGCGTGGATAGGAATTCGGTAGAATATAACAATACCAACGCCATCACACATGGTGCTGCATGTGGAAGGGCTTCGAGTATTACTTTAGGCTCTAGAGAGAGTATTGTTTGCGTGAGCCCCCGCTCTAGACAGAAAAATGGGTATACCCATGCATTCCATCAGAGGGCCACCAGTTCGGAGTGGGACGTTGGCAGTGGACAAGACAACCGGTAACCGCGCGGACACGGGGGGCGCCCGAGAATGGCTCCGGAGTGGAGAAGAGGTGAACTCGATCGCGTGGGCATTTTCTGAGGGAAATAGAGGCTCTCAGAAGCAAGGCCATAGAGAAAAACATCCGTTATCACTCGTCCATAAGACCTACCTTTAAGTAAGTACCTAGCCGCCAAGGGCAATCGGAGCTACGATCAATATCCCAAACCAGACGTGTATACCGCTACCCGTTGTATTCCACCCACATAGGATTACACAGACGTTAGGCAGGTATCCACACAGCAGTCGAAGGTCCAAAGACATATCTCACCACCCAGCACCTCCAATCCATCCTCTCGGAGAGAAGCATATCTCTTCACAACCTTCGAAATACTCTCTCTCTCTCTCTCTCTTTCAGAAGGCAATAAATATCGCCTGTAACAATAGACCGGGCTTCCCAGGGGATCGATACTCGGGTTCGCCTCAGAGGGAGTAACTCTTCAGGGGAATGTAAGCCCGGGAAGAGAAAAAAGTATTACTCCGGCAAGAACCCCTTTGCTCCTGGATAGATGGGTAAATGCAGCTATTGCTCTCAACTCACCCGGCCATGGCAGCTTGCTTTTTCTTTGCGTAATCCGCTATATTATCGGTCTCCAAAATTCGATGATATATACAGTGAGGGGAGGGGGGCGCTTTCCTTGAAAGACAGAGGTTGTGGATTTTATAGCTCATGAGCTTGATACCGGTGTAAATCAATATGTCAAGTATCCACCGAACACAAAAGGCAAGGCGCTGATTATGATATGCCTAACCCACCCCAGACAGGATGAGGAAACAAGAATCTTCAATTCCCTACCCACGTTCGATACCCTCGTGAAACCCAAATAAAAACCTACATTTTATTTATTCATTTCCTCAGCAGTACTGCTAATTCAACAGACACTCCCACTCTATTTCAAACCTTATACAATAATCCAACGTCCATATTTCCCTCTTCCTCTAGCTCCCGCAAGTGCATCTGTAACCCAAGTTGCCACGGATATTTGTTTGAGATCGGCAAAAATAGTTTCCCGATTCCCCCTAACTTACTCGAGTAACACACTCGAGCTTTACTCAAGCCAGAAAGTCCACCGAGTGATATATAGTGCCCAACCCAAAGGCACTTCTGTAGTCTTCCCTGAGGAATGATTTTCCGAGTTACCAAGAGCAGCCAGAAGCTCCAATCAGCTCTTATATAATATTAAAGTATGTTAGAGATCCCCGCAGCCACCACGAGCCGGGCCCCCTTCCCCCCCGCCCATTTCTCCTCTTTAGTTCACCGTCAAAATTCTAAAGTGAAAACAGTAAACAGAGCAACTTTTCCCTCCCTTACTCTTCTTCAAAAATTCCCAGTTCTCCAGCCAAGCCAGGATAGGAAAAGGCAAATGCCTCCCAAGAAATACCCGTCGCTATTATACACCCAAAAGAAGGCTCCAACCAAAGTACTCGAGTGTCCAAGGATCCACAGGCCAATAGCGTGCTCCAGACTCCGAAGAAAAAACCCCTCCACCCCCACTTCTTTCTTTCTTCACCCATCTGAAAAGGTGGGGCTAGCATGTACTGGGCATTCGATACCTAGACTAGCCAATTTGAAATGAGTTCCAACCAAAGTTTTTCAACCAGGCTACTTTCATCACGCCCATTCGAGAGGAGTATACCGTCGAGAAAGAAGCCTAATAACAACAACGCCCACGCCCACGCCCAAACTCAGTCACTCCAAAGCACCACCATTCAGAATAGGGACACACACACAAGGTCCCAATCCGCCAACACCCAATCGACAATAATGCAAAGCGAACGGGATGACAGGCCATTTGTGAAAGACCAAGACCTCCTGAACAAAACCTTCAAAGCTTTCAGACTATCGTTTAGCAAGCCGAACAGGATAGCGATATCCCTCACCGCCATGAAAAGTATCTTCTCCCAGACAAGCCAGCCCCCCTCCCCTAGCACCCTTTCCCAAGAGGAATGGAATGCCGCTAAAGATATCACTAGAAACCTCTGGGGCTTTCTCGAAGAGATAAGTGAGCTCGAGACTCACCGCCACCGGGTCGACGCCCGGAACATCATGGAGGAGGTGCAGAATCGAATGTTAGGGCTTCCTGCGACCATAGTTGAGCCGTGTCCGCAGTTCCTGCCTTACATTGGGCCCATATCCCCCTCCCATAGTTCCTCCTCGGATGCGAGTAGTAGTCCTACTCCCGAAGAATTGGAAGGGATCAAGGGAGAGAGGTTCGCAGGGCAAGCGACATTCCCGGTTCCAGAAGGCAATCCACGGAAATTCATCGATGGGGAGAACGACAATTTACCAGCGGAGAACACGGCGCTTTCCCAACTCATAATGGAACAGTCGGGCAGCGCCCCGGGTGTCTTGGAAACTCTCAGAAAAATGGGAGCGGCAAACCCCGGTCCCCCCGCCCCCGCATATCTCGATGACCCAGTAGAGTCATTGATATACTACTCCGGCAACTTCCCACTCCTCCAGGGCCCCTACCCCCAAATATCCGTGCCGTCGGAAACAATAGTACGCCCCGAAGTGTACGACCTCCGAAAAAAATGCTGCGAGACACAACACGAGCCCCGTCTAGCGAACCCGGACAGCTACATCTGCAAACTAGTCCATCGTGTCCAGGACACAGTCCTCCGCCCCGAAGTCATCTTCAAGTACGCAATCATCACCCGTGCCACCCGCGGTCGCTTCCTAGATCCCAGCACGGACGACGTCGAAAACGAACCACCCGCCACGGAGGAGGAAGTCGCCTACCTGATCGAGTGGATCTCGAAGGGCTTCCCAAAGATCTTCGTCCGATACAGCCCTAACCCCCCTTTGGCCCAGAACTTACTAGTTTGCGGTGAGCACGACAGGAACCGGGACCCAAGCTCCATCGAAATCAACGGTGACCAACTCGACGCCATAGAGCAGTCACAGTCACAGTCACAGCGGGTGGTGAAAGTAGTGGGTAAAAAATCCCCCTCCCCCGTCCACCTGATCTATCAAATCTACGTAACCCTCTTCCACGAGTTGGCGCACTACCTGAACACGCAGATCAACGCGCCCAACAACAGGGACTACTTGACGCCGAGGAAGCTCCGCTGGGAACTCAGGCCCGAGGGGTTCGCCGAGTACCCGGAACACCCGCGGCACAATGTATTCTCCCCCCACATGGGGGAGCTTGGACAGCTGGTGGAGTTCCTCATCTTTGGCTGCATGGTGGGCGTGGTGCCTGGGCGGGATGAGCTCTTTGCGAGGGCCTGGGGGACCGGGTGTGACAGTGGGGCTATATTTCTGCCCACAGAGGTTGTTGTGCATATGCTCGCTTCCCGAGTTCCTCGGTGGATGGATGGACCGATGCTGCGGGAGCTTGTCAGGGGGTACGAACTTCAGCGGGGTGAGGCGCCTGGCAGGGGCACATACAGCGCAGGGGAAAGCTAATTTTCAAGAGCAAGCTAGAGGTCAGACTGGGACTTGTAGGTATTGATGAGAGATTATCCGGGAATTCTCGGGGACAGAGACTCAGGAACGATTGCGAGACCTCTGGCATTCCACATATTTTGAGATCCATACAAACCATCTGGAATTGTGTATAAAAATTTGGCGGAAGCAGCGCCTATGGAAGCTTCTATCTAAATATTGGGAGAACATTTACGAAGGCCAGGATGGCAATTCTTCCTGTCTGAGCAACCTCCGTCATTTACACAAATATACACACTTTAACACAGCATACCCTAAACCGCAGGACCGATCACAGATAGCTAACTTTTGTACGAAGATCAAGGATCACCAAATCACCTGTCTAACCAAACAATACAGTATTCTCCCCCAAGTAAAGACAGACAGACAAGACGCAGTCGAGAGTCGTTAGACTAACCTAGTGCCCACACGCAGTTCTAGCAGCATAAAACGCAAACTTTATCAAAATCGCAATCTTTCTGTCTGCAGCATTTCTAAACCCAAATTTATCTAGTATGATACTATACCTGAGCCCAGCATCCGAGTGACCTCCCATGACCATATCACATATCCAACCAGCCAGTGGAAGACCTCGCGCCTACACAACGTCTCACCAAACACCCAATTCAGTCCCCGGTCTCCCCCTGGTCCGGCCCAGTCCACCAGTAAAGGCAAACCACCCTCCGGCAGTATATCAACTTCCCACCCGGAACCTATCCCGGCTTGACCAACCCTGTAAACTCATCCCACACCCATCAATAAATTCGGTCTTCTTCTCAATTGATTAAACCAATCAATAAATCAGAACCAAATTTAACAAATAAAGAAAAAGCAAAAAACACATAAATTCCAAAGCAAACAAAACACCATAACACAAAACTACCTATGATACTGCAATGCTGGAATGGAATAGAAGTACCGTAAGCTAGAATATACATGATGAATGAACCCCACCCCCAACAGCCAGTGCCCGTTATTTTGTCTTGTGATGACCTCCCTATGTACCACCTCCGTGAGTATCGCCGAGAAAAACCCGAGAAAAGGAAATTGAATAGGTGAAAATGGAAATAAAAAAACATATAAAATTGAAAGACGGGCCCCACATGGGAACAAGCGGAATTGGTATCGCGACCGCCACTCAGAGCTCAAAATTGGTATGAGTATAAATACTACTGTACCCCTCGCATCCGAAAAACCCAATTACAGTATCTCCAAAAGAGCAAGGATAGGGAAAGAAAACAGAAAAACGACAAGAAAACCACTCAAACACTCCCCGCTTCGTGATGATAACAGTTACAACAATGTTTCTAGTGACATTCCAGCCAACTTTCCCTCTGTGCCTTGGGGTATGACAAGCTTCCATATAGCAGCCACAACCCCCAAAGGAGCCACGGTCGACCAAGCACTCAAAAATATCCAGCGAATTCATAACGCCGGTGTTGGGAAACGCAGTAAACCTAGATTTGCCTCGGGGATATAGAAAAGAAAAATTGACAAGTATAGAGAGATAGATCACTGCCTCGAGACCCTACAACCCCGGCCGCTCCTCGATTGTGGTGACAAGTCTCCTCCGTTCGCGGGCATAGTAGGTGCCACTCTTCTGGTAGCTCTGTTCTTGGCTTGGGGGGTGGGAGCGGCACAAAACCCGCAGACAAATACTTTCGGTAGGGTCTTGCGATTGTACCCTATACACTTCATGTGAAGCCAGTTGTTGCAGGAGTCGCTAATTTGATCGTTAGAGACGTGGATACTAAGCAGAGTGTGAAAGGTGAGAAGCTTACCATTGAACCATTGTAGTCCCTCCCTGTTCCTTCGTCTTTTTGCATACACAACGCGTCGAATCCTCTTCAATGGGAATATCCTCTCCCCGGCTACCAGACCTAGAACGTTGTTTGACCGGTGTCAAATGGCCCGAGCCAGGTGCTGCTAGTAGTGAAGAGTTTGCTTCTAGGAACCCTCCATCGGCCATTTTACGACGAGGACGAACGATGGAATTGCCTATAGCAGCCTGATCCACGAAAAGCTTCTTCTTGACTGTTGATGTCCGTGACAACAACCCAGGGTGAATCTGGCTATGCCTAGCGACCGAACGCTGGCCCTGGCTCGTAGTGCTATTGCCAGACGAGAAGAATTTCGGCTTTACTGCGCTGCCTGGTCTAGCTTTGGTCGGAGTCTGGTCAAGGGAAGCTATTACCGCACTATGATTAGTTGTGAAAAACGTAATTTCCCCTTAGGCCTATCTTACCTTCACTTCTCCTGCGCCCCAGCATAACTTTTTTCAATGCTACCATAGCATCCCCATCGTCTTCCTCATCTTCATCCTCGGCCAAGTTGACAACGTCAGTGCCGTCCACCACGGTTTCGGCCTCCGACTCATCGCTGACTTCATGCATGGACCCCAAAGTGGGGGTTCCCAACACTGATACCCTTGAACTGCTGAAACTGGACCCACTGGCCCTCCGCACACTCTCTCCCAGATAACGACCAATGCTGGCAGGTGGACTGGATCTCAGTGGAGTAGGCAACCTCGGAGAAGAATCCAATCTTCCTGAAGTAGCCGTCGCAGCGGCCGCAGTGCTGGCCGCAAACCCCTTAAACCCTTTCTTCCCTGTTGAAGATGTTAACTTTACAGCTTTTATAGGTGAACGTCGAGTCGGTGTTCTGGGAGGTGGCCCTGTATAGGCAGGCTTCTCGAAAACCGTGCCGCTACGTCTTTGCAAAGCACTCCCGCCCTCAAGGACAGGCCCTAAACGATTCCGTTCACGGTAAACAATATATTCCTTCCCGTCCGGCCCAAGACCCCTCGGCTCATCATCATCAAAAGAAGAGTCGCTCTCTTCAAATGAATCCCAAGTCTGTACCTCATCCGCCTCTGTATCCGAACTTTCGTAGACGATAGTAGTTTCCATCTTCGCTCGCCCCCCTGGAGATATTGCAAGTGCTACCTCCGTCCTCATCTTTGGTACTTTGACCGTGATCGGCCCCTGGCCCCGGGGTGTCCTTCCAGTATGCTCCTTCCTCATAGACCTTAGTGGAGGTACTGGCGGCGGTGTAGCGTTCCGCTTCTCCAATCCAGCCTTCCTCGCGCTAGCAACACTATTCCTAGTAACAGCTGCATCAAAGTCCGCAGCCTTCGCCGTTGGCCTTCGAATTGGGCGGGAGAGTAGGCTATCACTCATGCTATGTTTTAACAACGACCTCTGGCTGCCACCACCACCACGCCCCCCCGAAGCAGTTACCGCTCGCTCCTGTCGTCTCCTTTCCCTCATCAGCTTCTCTTTCCGCATTCTCTGCCATTGAAGCTCCAATTCTTGCTCCCTAAGGTGCTGTAGATGCTGATGTTGATATGGCTGCGACGCCGCCCCTAGTGTCACAGTTTCTCTAATATCATCAGTACGCATAGACGATGCCACACTCGTAGCAGCGGAGGAGAATATAAGGTTTGGGTCAACGTCGAGGGGAAGGATAGATTTCTCCAAAAGATCATCGTCAAAGTCAGGGAACGAAAAATGGATCGAGTCCGAGGGGTCATCATATAAAGGAGATGATTGGCCATCTCGCACAAGTGAGCCAAATACATCCAAGCCATCAATGGATACGTCAGATACGTTGGCGCGCATAGAAGACCAATCATAAGCATCCGACGATTCCCCCTCAGTGCTGACAACCCCCATCCCATTGGTGTAATCCAATCCACCACTCCAGGCATCCTCTCTCGAAAGATACTCGTCAAAGGTATCTGGCACCGATGAAGGGAAAGGTATGTCGGGAATCGGTATCTGTGGGTTACCTTTGTCACGCAAGCTCCGCCCGCCTCCGTCGCTTGGCTTAGTAGGGCTGCTGGTATGCGGAGGCGATAAAATCTGAGTAGTAGAAGTGATGGAGTTCTGAAATGACTTCTTCTTTTGGGGCCTCCCCCGCTTCCGAGCCGTAGCAGTACTGCTCGGTGGGGGCGTTTGCATACCTGAGCCCGAGCTTTTTACGCCCCCAGATTGTCCACTAAGCTGGTTCGGCTTTGTAGGGGTCTTGGCGCTCGTACCAAGAGCTCGTTGACGCTTGGAAGGTGATGGCAATGGGCTTGAACTGAGTCTTTGCGAGGGCTCGACCGGAGATAAAGAGTCGGTTCCCGGGATTCTATCAACACGTGAGAGGATAATGGCATCGATCTTGTCGAAGGAACCAGAATGACGCTTTCGAACGTTGACAGGGGGTGATAGATTCTTTTCCGAGTGTCCAGTCTGGCCTTTCTGCGCGGTGAAGTCCTGCTGCAAGGTATTGTGCCATTTGAGCTGAGGGGAGAACTGCTGTTTGCTCTGCAAGGATGAACGACGATTCGTCTCTAGAGTAGACGAAGTGCTTCTCCGCAAGGACGGTGCGGGTGACGATGCGGGTACATTATTAGAGTTTCTAGAAAGTCGGAACGGAATATCAGCTGTTTGTTCACCCATAGTTCCTTGCGTCCTCTTGTAAAAAATTGTACGGAATAGGGTGATGGCAACGAGGAAAAGTCCAAGTAATGCAAGGCTCGGGTGTAAGTGGGCGAGGGGAAAAACTTACGTGAAACCTCGTTGCTGCGGATTCATATTCCAATTGATACCGCTTTGTTGCATAATTATACAATCCCCCTCACTGGCTGGCCAGGAGACGAGGTGCCCGTCGTGATGAGCCCTGTCCACACCCCAGCACGTAATCAACCCAACCTCCCCAGAGTTATTCGGCTCCTAATACCACTGTGCAAAACTTGGTGCAAGAATCCGGTGGATCGAGTGGTGCTTTCCGTGATGAACGAGGTTAGATGAGGAAGGGGGGGGGGTTATCTGGTGAAGGTCCGTGCCAGATGCTGTTACTTTGGAGGGGTTTAAAGGAATTCCACGGTAGAAGAGAAGAAAAAATCCCTTGTCCAAATGCAAGCCGTGGTAAGGTAAGATTTACACAATTCTCATCAAACCAGCTTCCTTTCTAGCATAGGAAGAAGGGGGAAAAAATAGTCAGGAAAAAAAACGTCAATATCACTTAATGTTTTCCCTACCAACCACTCCAACAGCGGGAAACCCGATCAATCAACCGTGGTCCGTTGCAGTAGCAACAACGGCACCGTACGGTAAACGAAAAGGAGGTAATTCACGGGCCTCAGGTGGATAAGGGCCAATCCTTCAGTTGAGGATGGATTGTACTCGGCACAGTCACTGGCACAAATTGCGTAGACGAAAGGGTTGGTTTTTGCTTCCTGAATTCGACCTCCTGTCGGGACCGTGGGCTGTGGACTTTTTGGTGTCGAGAGTGCTGTGTTTCTCGTGAACAGCAGCAAATTCAGAGGCAGAACGTGGAGCACATGAGGTGTAGGAAAGACGGTAATACGTGTGCATGTATCCCGTGGACGACGAGAGTGAAAAGGAAGAAGGAAGCAAAGATGAGAAGAGGAAGAAGAAAAAAGAAAAAAGGGACGATGTTTGTGGGATCCACCCACGGTAATTCAGGTGTTCTGTCTGTCTTTCTGGGGTACGGTTGCCCAGAAAGCGACCACACCGGGAAATGAAGCTAGGGGGGGCTCGGGAATGAGTGACAACAACTTTCTTTTTTCACCACTGCTAGTCAAGCAAAAGGAAACACGAGGAGTGGTAGGTACTTGTACAGTACGAGTACCTTCACTTTGCCAGTACGAGTATAGCTGTGCCGTATGGTATGATGACAAGGTAAAAAAGAAGATACAAGTGCCCGGGGAGGTAATCACTGTTTTTTTCCCTCCCAGAGGGACGATAAAGATTTGTTTGAGAGACAGTATAAAAACACACACTTGAACAGCTGATAATGGAAGGCAGAAAGCCTACAAGCATATGACAACAATGTTGGAAAGTTATGAAAAGGAATTTCTGGATCAGATCCTGTAATGCAAACCTTACCTTACTTCTTGCAGAAACTGAATGAGGTGATTGACATTCGAAGGCAATATCAACCTTCTTTAGTATTAAATGTAACTCAAGTCGTAATAAATCGCAATGGTACATGAGTTAGTTAGTATGAGCATTGCAGCATCTCGAAAGTATATCACAGGAAACCTAACATCACCCTCTCTCTCCCCCACTGCACGCGCGAGCAACTTGAAGAGCACAAGGTATCAAACTTTTAATAGCACTCTCCCTCTAGCCTGCAGCTAGCTAGCTAGCTACCACTGCACAAGAGCCCATTATCGGCAAGAAAGGAAAGAGAGAAGAGAGAGAAAAAAAGCCCATCGGGCAAGAAAACACCCCCCCCCCACCCCCTTAAACCGTTTTACCCATCTCCGGAATCAGATATATGATCCCATTCCGTGCAATTGCATCTTGAAAATCAAAATATCCGATCTTTCCATTGGCAGCGAACTGCAGATTAGCGCTTGCACAAGTATGTACCCTACCGTACGTACAGTACATACCGTTACCATGCCTTCGCTGAAAAAAAGTTTGAGCCAAAAAAAAAAAAAAAAAAAACTCCCCCTTCCCGCCCAAACACCACAACCAACTATGGTAACTTTTAACCCCTTACCAAGTATAAACGGGGACTTATGAACGAGTGAGCAACTAGTTATCGGTCGGTACCCCTCAGGACTCCAAAAATGACTGACGCAAACTCTACGATATCAAACGCTGCAACTAGACAGACGACCAACGAAAATAATCTTTCGAGAAAGAAGCGCTTGCTCCACTTGAGCTTGCGGCATCATACGTTCTGCTCGCTTGGAAAGAAGGAAGACTCTTAGCTGAACCTGGCTTCTGAAACGAGGGCTAAACGAATCCACATACGGTGCATACTCGGGTACCAATTTCACACGTCCAGAGCCTATCATATCCTAATCGTAAATCGTAACTAACCCATTAGGAGAATTAATCCGTCTCAGCTATCATGGAATCGGACTCCTCCTTCCAGTATCCACGATAACACCACAAACACGTGAGCTTGCTATTATACCACCCGAGGACACCTGGGACTGAGAAAGAAAAAGGAGGCTCATTTTAATGTAATCCGACCTCGATATTTATTTTCTAGGGAAAAAACCAAAATAACCATTTTTCTCTCGCATAACCCCTGTCTCGGTTGAAGGAAGGGGGTGCTGGTGTGCCTGTTTGTCTGCTCGTGCCTTGCCTGAAGCAGACTTGGCGGTGGGTTGAAGTCTGGTTGCCGGGGCAATACTGCAACTAACAACATCCAGCAACCGGCTAAAATGGGTAATAAGAAAAAAGAAAGAGGGTATAACCTCCTTGATTCCAGTGCGCCTATCCTATTCTCTCGTCCCAAACGTTTTTTTTTTGTCGCATCTGCATTTGAGGGGAAGAGGTTGTCGACGGCAACACCCGAAATGGGACAAACAAAAGACAGGAAGGGAAAGCAGGAGAAATACCACCAGCCAAGATAAGTCCGGAGCCGCAACAGTGCGTACGATATCATACGAGACCATAACAAACCTGCGGAGAATAAAACCCTCCGCCCCGCGAGAAGGAAAAGTCGACCCCGCCTTCTTGACCTCTCCACTCGGCAATCACCCCACCATTCCTCGTCTTGAAATACACTACTCTCAATCTCAACAACCACTACTCACCATCACCAAACCAAACCATGTCCTCTGAACTCCTGACCCGTCCGCGTACGTCCCCCCCCCTCCCCTCCTTCTAAACACTAACCACCAAAAATCCCCCACCCCACAGTAACCTCCGCAACCCTCACCATCCGCGTAATCAAAAATTTCCCCTACCGCACGGCAAGAAACCTCGTTCTGCACGACCTCGACTTAACAACCCTCACCTCCGGCGCCCTGAAAGAGCGTGTGCGCAGTGATATCCTATCTTCCGCTAGTGGCGGCAGCGGTGGGTGGAAAGCTTATAAGGGGGTTGTTGGAAGTCTTGGTTCGCCATATCACACTGTAGGGGCAGATGGGAGAAGGCTAATATCGAGAGAGCGGGGGTAGATACGTTAAAGTTGTATACTAAAGCTCAGGGGACGAAGACCAATAACCTAATCATTAATATGGAGGATGAAGGGGACGAGTTGATTTTTGGGGATGATGGGAGGACATTGGAGGGATATGGGTGTGGTGAGTTTGCTTTACTATACTTGTGTCTATGCTTGCTTGTGTAGCAGGAGGTCAAAGCATAGGGGTTTGGATTGCTGATCGCGGGGGTAGAACACGAGACAGAGATTTCGTTCTTCAAGTTGGAGGATTACTTGGAGTTTAAGAAAGATCCTGAGGAGAAGTGGTAGTGTCCTGAGATCACCTGGGAGAAGGCGAGATTTGAAAGGCCCTGGGCGCCCGTATTCGCCTGAATCGATCTTCAAAGTTCACCCTGGGCTCCCTAGATTTCAGTGACACAAATCGGTTCGTGTTTTCATCGAGCTAGATATCGAGGTATCAAAGAATCGTCTTTCATTGTGGTTGATAACTTACCCCAGCCACCAGTAAATCTCCAACTTCCTGTCTTCACCCAGTTCCATTCGATTGTAGAATAGAGAAGTGAGGTATAGACCATTCTAGTACTTTTATGCATAAGGTTCTTGGGGGAATGAGAAGTGATTCAGCCTATATCAAGCCACGACTTATCCATCTGACCATGAAGCTTTTTCCGGATTTCAAGGTGTCGAGAATCGTCATTTCGAGTGATATACCATGTTGCTAGGTCGAGAGTCCGAGAGAAACCAAGCCTATCAAGGGAGAATGCCTGCCTCGACACTGTGCGGAACCTCATGTGAAAATCTTCGATATCAGGAACAGGCAGTAAGCGGGAATTCACCGCATAAGGCGTAGGCCCCAATTCCTCTCACCCCCTGTATCAGGCTCGAAGAGCATGGAAAATACGACACAAGCAGCCTCGGACCATCTCCCACCAATCTCTAGTTGGCGCAACGACAAGGGAGAGCATTTGCAGTTCCAGTTTTCAGAACCCCTCACAGCACACCTCCCTCTTATCACCTTCTCAACTTTTAACTTCGCGGGGGCACTTTCCCACTACCTCCGCCCCGTCCCGTCATGCATCCGAGTGACAGACTATGACACGGAAGCTGACAGCTTAGGAAATGATAAAAATAAAAACATCCTAACAAGGCCGCGCCGGCGACGCTCTGCACCATTATCATGTAAATCGTTCGATCCGGGCATCCGAAACCCGTGCATATGAAACTATCGTCTGCCGTAGACAGATCTAACCAAACACCCATCGTGATCGGCATCACCTGTGCTCTTCATTGGGCCCGCCGCAGAAGAGATACCGGTATTGGGGGGGGGGGGACAGCGGTGTTCGGTTGATGATATTGAAGGGAAACTGGCCAATGCAAAAAACAGCGGCGACTGACATAAATAATACCCTTTTTCTTTTCTCATGTTTTCCGAGTGTACCGGCCCGGGTGAAGGATTAGTATTAACAGAAGTCCAGAAAACCCCTGCCCTGAGTATTTATAGAAAACGTGGACAACCGTGCGTTGCACGATATTTTTTTTTCTTTTTTGGTAAGTGGGGGCATTTCAGATGCTAAGCAAGCTGGAAGAAAGTCCGAAAGATGATGGTGGCATAACCCAACTCATAACCAGTAGCAGACACATAAATTCTTGCACCACAAAATTTCGTGATGACACGGTGTTTTTCCTTTTTACCTCTTCTGCGCTCTCGATGTTTTGATTTTGACTGAGCTGCCGGCCCTCCGGGGAGAAAGAAGTGGCCGACCCGGGTATTATAATGTACGTAAAAATTGTGACAGACCCGGTGGCTGGAGGGAAGAGTTGGTGGTTTAGAAAGGGGAAGTTTCTATAATAAGACTTAGGTTAGTCCGGCGTAGGTTACACACGGGGCAAAAGATAACAAAAAGATAGCCTTAGTTCACTGCATCATACCTGCTAGTAGGTCATGCGGCAGCTTGATGTTACTTTGCTGCAAAAAAACTATAATTTGCCATGTTATCTAGGTAAGGAAGGAAAGGAGGTGAGGTTCCATGCAAAATAACCATAATAGCGAAAAGGGGGATTAGCCGCCTCCCAGCGATCACGGGATTCATGAAACCAGCCTGAACTGACCGGGCTCAGGTAACAACAAGTCTTCGGGTTTGGAGAGACTGGACAATTTGATGCGTGTACCACAATATTATGAGGGTTGTGATGGCAACTATTTTTCTATTTTTTAGAATAAAAAAAATAAATATAAAAAAGCTTGGGCCCGGATACCAACGTTTAGAAGGAAAGAAAAAAGAAAAAGTGCTGCCTACCTGCCATACCCCACATCATGTGGTAATTGAATTGCCGGGGGTAGGAGACAGTGAGTCGGGCATCGACAGCTGCAGTGATGGTTTTCAAGCCGGATCATGGCAGCTCCGCCGGATAGCCAGACGAGCACTATCCCCCAGAATCCGAGGTTTAGTCCTATCTCAACCCGAACAGTTGAACCATATCGTCAGGGTCCCTAAGACAAATACCGTATGTTCTTGAACACAAGAGAAATATGCCAGGACGTTGCAGTTGCCTCTCTTGGTAAGGTGCTGTGTATTTTTTCTTTTTTGTCTCAACTGAGGCTCAGTTTGGGGTGATTTCTCCACCCCTATCCGAGAGGGGGAATATCAACGACCTAGCACATCTCGCTTGTGTTCAGTCACCTCTGGTGTTCAAGTGAGAAATTGCCCACTCGCAAAAAAGGGGGAAGCATATCTACTTATTCTCTCATCTTTTGGCCGGTGGTAAACCACACCAGTTCGTGGGCAAGGCCTGATTGGAAGCTCCCAACTCCCAATACGGCACTGACACTATTCCCATGCCAATGTATTTGTGGCTTTCTCCCGCATGGTTATCCATGGTGAGAGGCTAATTTTAGGGCACTCTGCTCAATATCATCGAGGAGGAGGAGATCTTATCAGGGGTGGATCTTATCGCAGATCTGCCAAGATGAAAAACAAAGCATAAGAAACGCGATTTAAGCGGTCCAACTGGATGCTCAAATTAAGGGTTAAGCGAAAGGATAAAGCCAAGAACTCTGACGTACTTGTACTCGAGCGCAAGCACCGGTCAAGGGTGCTGAACTGTGGTCCCGTCCAAACCCATCCCGTACGGCGAAGAACCCGGCTGCTTTTTTATCTTTAAAGAAATCTTCCTCCCCTCGCCCCTTATGATATATTATGGTGGTTAAAAGGAAGGCTTAAAATGTAAATATGTGAGACGCGGCTCCACCGGCATCAGCACACGTCAATATGTATGTAGCCCGCCCGTTTGAAGCGATGAGTGGGAGGGAGGGAGCGGGGAAAACGGTATCTGGCTGAATGTGATCTTGTTTGCATTATGGCGTCTTGTCGAGCCATTTGCACTCCGCAGTAATGTTGCGCTCGAGTACTCGAGTACCGTTACTGCCTATGTGGACCCAATCTGATTCCTCACTTTTTCCGGGGTGGAAAATGCTCAACAGGTGCCATACATACAGCACAGGCGCACACCCACAGCTTTAAGTTGAGGCTCTTACAGTAGCTGCGGATGTATACCGGTATATTGTTTCTCGTAGGGGTGGAGAAAGCGATCTGCAAATTGCTGAGAAATATAGCTGGCACGGAGTTAGTTTCCTTGCGGGAGGGATATTGTTCCTGCTTCTCGTCACCTCGCGCGCTCGATGATAAGCGGATGCTCTCGAACGAACATCGTGGAGTTCGCCCTGTCGTGTACCGTCCTGTGCTCGGTTACCGTACTGCATCATAATATGATGGCAGGGAGTGGTGTGGTGTTTACTCGGGAAGGAACTCGGCTCATGGCCAAGTTGCGTGGGGGCGGACAAGGATCAAGGGCAATGCGGACCTGGACCCTTGCGAGCGGCGAGGGACCCGCTGGCACCCGCCGTCATCCATAATTTCTCTCTCACATTACACTTCCTTTGCGAACCAGAGGATGAAGGGAAATATATCATCTCGATTTTCTTGTCCAATTCCTCTCCCCAGACTTTGATCACCGTGATCTCCTCTTCTGTATGCTTCAATATATTCACTTCAGATTCTTTAAGTGTTTCTCTCCCAGACATTGAGTCTTTGGATTGTGGGATCGGGAGCCTCGTTAGGGTTGTTAGTTCTGGGCTTATTATACCTTCTCTCGGGTCTGGTTTCTAAGCGGAAAATCGATTAGCCGACAGGAAGCGAGATTGTATGCTCGAGTACCCGTGATATTAACTTATTAGTCTAGATGCTACAGTAGCACTGCAGCCCATCATAATTCGGTATAGTACCGAATTGTTTTGAGCGAATACTCGAGTGATCACCTTGTTTCTTAATGAGGGTCAGCCTTTTCAATACCATGCGCTTGGCAACAAACCTCTTGGGGTGCTTGAGAAATACGCTTTACCTTTGGCCCTTTATACAAGTAGAACGGTGAGGAAAAATTCAAAAAATAAACTGAAGAAACGGAGGACAGACATAATGGGCTGTTGAATTTTTATTATTATTATTTTTATCCTACCGTGAGAAAAAAGTTCAGTGTATGATATTGTATAAAATGACATTTTTGGCCTTGCTCAAAAGTGGAGTGTTTTGGGTGGTGGGTTTGTGGTAAGAATGCTACCGAAATCGCTAAAACCTTCGCCCTAGGACTCGGCTCACTACAGAAATTATGGGAGGGGATTAGAAAAGTATGATACCTGGAGGATTCGATTTCTTTTCGGGTCTTTCCGTGGTTTTTTTTTCTTCGAAATTTATTCGGGCTATTTGAGGAATAAAAAGGCCGCTGACTGTTAAGTATGTATTTTTCTGCTAGGTGAAACCTTTTGGATGGCATTTAATATCATGGTAATAAGTTATTATCACATTTATCCTACAGTAGATGTACTGTACGAGTATGATACCTCTCCGGTAGCGAAACAAATCATTACCACGGTCCAGAACCGCCTCGAAAATAGTATGTCTCGGCCAAGGATGGGATCGAAAGAGATGCACAAGAATGCACGGTATTGAAATACGGTAGTTTCCTCTTCTCAATTCCGATGCGAGACCGTTTCTTCTTGTCAAAGCAAGCCTGTGGTGCCGTATTTTTGGTCGCGGCAGCCAACAACGCTGATCATATTGTGTGCTCGAGCCCACCCTCGTAACTGTGCAGTGCGTCTTTGGGACATTGGTCGGGATTGCAGGTGGACCTCTGACCTTCATTGCAGCGCCTTGCTGCACTCGAGTACGAATACCACATCGGCTGCGCTGCAGAGGCAAGAAAGAAAATACTGGTAGAAGCAGAGAGGAGGCCCATAACGAGAAGGGTCGTGATGGAAGCGTAAAACACAGGCCTGCCGAAATCAATCCGCACCAGCCAGCTCACTTAGCTCGTCCACGCAAGCATACCGTGCCCTACCTACAATTACAGTATCTTACTCGAGTACAGCAATTGAATAACTTGCGAGCCGCCAGTCTCGAAAAAAATAATTTCTGGAGCCAACGTGACATAGGATACAGGTAACCACTTTCTCTCCATAACGGGGGTTATGCTTGTCCAGTTCAACAAATTGAACAGGGATCGTTTGAAATTCCCCACTGAGAGAAATATAGCCTCTCCCTTTTCCTTGTGCTACGGAGAACCAACAGGAAAAATGCGGATTGGGAGAACCTTTTCCCCACAATCTAAATACCGGTAGAAATCACCACTGATTTCGTGGGTTCGAGAGCTTGAAGGGGAAATGCGGGGGAAACTTGCTTGCACTCTACTATTTGCAGGAAACCCTTTGGTACCTTCTCTACGAGGCTCCACTGGCAGGTTGTTTGTTGCATTAACCCTTAGACCTTTAAAGTATCTCTCACTCATCTCATACTTTCCCTCCTCTCGCAAGCCGATTTACTCTTTCAATGACGAATTCCAGCGTAGGTTCATCCAGGCTTGTCGTGGCCTAGGGCGCTGGGATCATGTGGGACAAAAGGGCCACTTTAAAGGATCGCTATTTCCCCCCCGGCCTTGGTTGCACTTGCTGTGCTTAGTACTCAGTACTCCACACCGCTTTTCCCAGGCGAGGAGTACTTGCCTGAAAACAGGGATTAAAGAGATATATGACGAAAAATCCACGCGTAGCTGAGTGCCAATGCGGAACATACCCCCCTGTTTTTGGGTGCTGAACGGCGGTACTCGAGTACTCGAGTACTATGATAGTACCTCACGCCTGGGGCAAATACCATAGATTTTCCAGCAGGGGCGATCTTCAGCGGAGGAACAGGGAAGGTATCCCAGGCAGTAGTTAAAGGGGGGAACGGCAGCAATATGGGGGGGATTCGAAGGCACATTATTACCGCATGAGTGTACCGTCAAAACATGCGATCGAAACAAACCATGGTTAGCACGAGATATCGGTTTAGCCCCGCTCGTTGATGAGCTACTGAAGGAGCTGCGTGGTACATTACAGTGCCAACGCTTTAGATATTTTACTATCAGCATTAGTGATATCAGTAAACAAGGAATTCCGACTCTGCCAAATGCAACGATATACTGTACTTCTCCTGAATTTGACCCGGAAGCTCGACCGAGACATCAAGTAGCGTTCTAGGAATGTCGAAGGGTTGATGGTGATGAAGGTGATGGTGTTGGTGTTGATGTTGTGGGTAAAGGGAGCTGTCACAAAATCTTGTTCAACAAATTAGTGTCCGGCATGGCTCCTTTTCACCCGGCGCAGGCCGGTATCACGACAGGACGCTGACCCCCTTATACGAGTAGACCAGTATAGCGCTGTTCGGTACAGTATGATACATTAAGCTTTGGCAGAGTTGCTGGTGGGCAGTAGGGGCTTTTTAATGTATTAACGGTGGATTGAGATAAGTTAATGCTGTTATTAGATTTGGCGATCATGAGGAGCTGGAAGAGGTGGGAAGTTGTTTGTCCGGTAGGGAGTGTGTGAGAACTACCGCTACCGTATTCTATTGTGCGCGGGGGCACTCCGCAAAGCCAGTCGATAAGGGGGGAGTCTGGGGGTGGACCCTGAACTGATTAAGCGGGTTTGTTCAGTTACACTCGTCATGGAAACAAACACCAAATTGGCTCACGTTTCAGGATGCCACGATACCATGGTAGCATGGCCACATTTTTGATGGACCAATGATTCAATGATTCAACACGTTAGGGAAAAGAAAAGTGATACCGCTGCAGTCGGTTTGGAGAAATATGACGCGTCTCTTAGCATATTCCTCGCAGCGTATCAGGGCCCACACTGCTTGGGCACCGAGGAGTATTCTCTCAAGTTTTTCTTCTTCTTCTTTCTCTTGGTGCATAGAATGTAAATACTTGGACGTATTTGGAAGAATCAGTAGGGTCAATGGCCACGCCAGAGGCTCCAGCGTTTTTTGGGTTGCCCTTCTTTTTTTAAATTTTTTATTTTAACGTGTTTAGCTCATCGTCCCTTCGGAAGGGACAGGTTTCTACAATGCAGCGTCGCACTCACTTTGTATTTTTGTATTGTGCTTGGGTGGAAGGGAGTGCCCATTGTATGTATGGCATTGCTGTAACTTTCTTTTTTTTCTTTCTTTTTCTTTTCTTTTTTGTTCTTGATAATATACGGGTAATGATGCCCATACTCCTGGATTGACTTTGCGAAATGCGTGAAGTGGTTGGGGTCGATTGAGGAATTGATTGAGCAATTGGGCAAAGAACCTCCTCCTCTCTTGGAGTAGAGTAGCTCCTGCTCCTGCTGTGCTTAGCGTAACTTATGGCACCGGCAGCTTCGACGGCTAACCGACCGCTTTCCTTCTCTTAGCCTGCTCTCCGGCTTGATCGTGCATACATCAGGTACAGTACTTGTACATGCTAACTGATACAACAAAAAAAATAATTTTCTTGAGGGTACCGTGGAAGAAAGAAAGAGGCGTTTGAGTTGAGTCTCCCTTCTCTTTCGACAAATAGCGTCCCTTATCTTTTCCTCCCTAGCATACTCTAGCCCTCTCGACCGTGCCCCTACGGTAGACTACTCTTTCGGACCTTCGCTTGCCCGTTCTTGTACTCGTACTGTGCTTGACCTCCTGTATTCATTCCCCTTTACTCGCACCGTGCGCTGTTGTTGCTGTTGCGGGTTAGCTTACCTTACTATTGATTGCAACCGCTCGCTTCTCAGGAGCCACTCCCCTCTACCTCCTTACACCCACACACACACTCTCACTCACTCCTTCACCTACCTATCCACCCATTCCCTTACCATTCCCTCTCTCGCCTTCTCACTCATTCATCTGCTTCTTTTTCCTTTTCTCCTTTCGTGGGCGTGTTGACTGTGTTTTCCCCTTCTTCTCTTCTGTCAATTAACCCTTTGTTCTTCCTCCCTCATTTGCTTGAATTCCCACCCGGTCATCCAGCTGCTGGTCGCTCGGCCTCCACACATCTTCACACCCCAATTCATCCTTCCCACCCCTCCTCCTTCTCTGCTCCCCTTCCCCTGCTGCATACGCACCTACAACGGCGACCAAACCACGAACCACCACCACCACCACCACCACCTTCCACCACCACCTCTGTCCTTTTCTCTTCTTGTCTCTTCTTCCTCAGGCACTACCACCTCACTTGAGAGCCAGCTGCCTTTCTTCTCTTCACAATTGGTTATCGACGGTGTCGTCCCCCCCCCCTCCCCCGGTAATCTATTCAGCCGGCACAGTACCACTCGTTCAGTGCCCTCCTTCCTCACCACCCAATACTCTCCCTTCTTCCCCCAACTTACGAACTTGTCCCAGCCGAGTGCATTGGAATTTTTCCCGTGCACTGTTAGATACATAGACGATCGTCACCGCTAGTGCATCGTTTCCGTCTTTTAGATTCTTTTCAGCAATTTTTCTCTTACATTCTTTAATTTGGTCTGGACTGGAAACTCTTGATTATTGCCGAAGCGTCCTTTCCTGAAGGAAAGGAAAGAAAGGGGTTAGTCTTCACTTTCCTTCGAGAGCTCACGGTGGTTTGAAGTATAGCGGAAAGAAGCAAAAAAGCCAGAAAAAACTCACCTTCTGCGATCCGTCTCGCCGTGAAAGTGAAAGAAGGGGTGGTTTTCATGCCTGAGACATTCATTTACTGACTTTTGGCGTTCCTGAAGACTTTAGCTTGTTTTCGCTGCTTTTCTCCACTGTACCTTAAGCCATCGGTCACGGTAAAACAAAGTCTAATACTCCAACATCTAGTTAAATTGGGGAAACATCGCCGTCACCAAAACGACGTCGAATTCAGTCCCCAGTAACAGAGGCGGGGCCCGCTCCAACATGGCAGCTCTCGTCCAGTCATTTCCAACTCAACAGTCTTCCCCACCGGTCTCCTTGATGCAATCACGTCCTCAATCTTCCACGACCACTTTACAAACCGGAACTCCAAGTCAGTCTGCTCACCCTACCCAGCATCATCACTTGACGCCACGAAATATGGGAGGTTATCCAAATACAAATACTGGTAGCAACAATAGTGGTGGTGGTGGTTATCGCTCTGGTTACACGTCTGCGCCTGTGGCCCCCTATGCTTTCACAAGCACACCCGGGCTGTCAAATGCAAAACCAGCCTTGACTAGCCCTAAGATCTGTGAGAGAACATCGCCTACCACTGCTGCTGGACACTTGGATTCACGGAATCGGTACCCCGCGTCAGATTCTGTATCGTCCTCTTCGTCGGCTTCTTCGGACCCGTCGTTCCGAAACCAGCAGGCTCAATCCGCCATGATCCGCTCGAAGGAGGAGCACACTGATGGTCGCCCTAGCCTAAGACCCATTTCTACGATGTCGACCAATCTGTCACCTCCACCAATCTTGTCTCCAACTAGCCGACCCAGTCCCGACCGCTATCGTCGTGCTAATAATGGACGAGCGAGTTCTAATATAGGGCAAGTTGGGGGCGGGTCTGCTCAACAAAGCAGGTCCACGATGGGTGCAGTACCTGCTATATATACACAGCCTGGTAGGGCGAACAGCAATCCTTCACTACCGCCGACAGTAGGAAATGCAGGCGGAGTAGGAAAAGCACCTTTTATTGGGGATTACACTGGACAATTGAGGAGTCAGTCTGTAGACGATATTTATACTTATCGCAACCCGTCTGCTATTTCGAATTTACAACAGATGCAAAGTAGGCGGAGGTCTGTTGGCCCTGATGCATTTAGCCCCGAAAGTTTCCAAAACTTTATGAGGAATGAGATGTCATCCTCGTCTCAGACAAACGTACAGCTTTCTCGGCCAGGATCTGCCGCCGGCGGCTCTGCTAGCGGTTCTAACAGGTCACAGGCTGGGGCTTCAGGCCCTAATTCTATCACTCCCCGACCGGGTAATAGGAGAACTGGTAGCACAGATAGTTCTGCCTCAGGGAATTCTTCGCGCCCAAGCTCTGTAATAACACCCCCCCCCCTTTTTTATGTTTCTTAGCCTCGTTCTAACGGGGCATTATAGAGCAAACGTAACTCTATTCATTCGACAACCTCTAACCCTAGCCAGAGCCCGATTAATTCCCCGCGCGAGATCAGTCTTGCCCACGTTCCTCCACGTGGTTCCTCTGCCGATTTAAGCAAGCGAACCGCGGCACCATCGCCTCTTTCCAAACCAATAACCATGAGTTCAGATTCATCTTCTGCTCCACAAGTACCCGATGATGCAGCCAATACCAATGCGGCCCCGCAATCTTCAGGAAATCTCGGGGCTGAACGCCTTACTGTTTTCTCTGAGCCGCGTAGAGGAATGAAGAATCGGCTCAGACGTGCCTTTTCATTTGGTAGCGCGGCCGAACTTCGTAAAGTTTCGGCTGTCAATAGTTTGAGGGGTGAAGAATCTGCTGAGAGGGCGAGAATACGGCAGGAGAGGTTCCGCGAAGAACAGGAGGCGGAGCAGGCAAGAATTGCAAAACGCCAGGAGGAAGCTGGTTTGGGCGAGGGCATCTATAATGGTCAGGGTAACTTTTTCACCGGGTCGACCGACAATATCTCGGTGTCGTCGACAGCGTCCTCAGCTTCGATCATGATCAGAAAAATGGGCAAGGGAATGAAGAAATCTACTCGTTCGCTTGTTGGGCTGTTTAGGCCTAGATCAGTCGTTGGTGTCCCTGCTGCCAGTGCGCCAGTCACCTCCCCACCTAGTACTGGTCAGGTGTCAAGGGTTACTGTTGAAGCGGAGCGAGAAAATGTTAATGTCAATGCCGATCCGCACGAACAAGTTGGTGGTGGGACAGGGTTTCCCAAGCTAGATAGAAATTCAATGGAGACTGGGCAACATCGGACGCTGGATCCAAATGTTCGGGGCGCTAGTATTGCTGGTGATGACACGGCCCGCAAGAGTGTGGTTGGGACCGATAGGGATCGGGCCGAGATTCTGGCCGCCGTACGAAAGGGAATCTTGAAGCGTAGGTCAATTCGCTAAATCTAGAGTTTAATTGCTAATTTGTGGTAAAGGTTCCGCTTCCTCTTCTCCGGTGGCCAAACCAGTCGATCTCAATGGCGCGGTTCTTGATCCTTCGAACATTGGGAACCAGCGGCCATCATCTAGTAAGCAAAAGTCAGACACGCTCAAAATCGATGGCGATGATTACTTCATGTCTTCACCTCGATTCCCGGCTGGTTCTTCCAACAGTGCCCCCACCTCTCCTGCTTCAATGTCACGGTATAATGTTAGCTTCAGCCCACGGATCACCTTTCACGATACCTGGCCAAGCGGGGAATATGATAGACGTGGTGAGATTGCCACATGTAACAGGTTGACTCCCATGTTGGCTCAACAGATCAAGGAGGAGTTGAATACATTCAAAATGGTATGCATTGGTTATTTCGTGTGTAGAGAACGTGCTAACTGGTTATGTAGGAGATGGATGTTCACGAGGAGTCTAAAGTTTATACGCATTTCTTCTAACGACCGTGCGCAACGAGGCGTTTCAAAAGCTTTTTTCTTTTTCTTAGGAGCCTACATTTTTATACGGCGACTATACATCTTTTCCTAGAAGCTGAACGAGGTCATTTGCCATACGTTATTTTTATCTGTCAAAAGTTAAGGGGGACGGGTGGTTGGGAAGGGAGATGGTGGATGGCACGTCCTTCCGGGGAAGCTTCGCATAGCTCTGCTACCACCCTAATAGGCTGGAATTGGGTCTCTTATTTTATTTTACATACTTCCTTTAACTTTGTATCAGTTACATTTGCATCCTTTTCATTCATTCATTCCAGTGTCATCCCTTATGTGGTTTGTTTTTTTCGCGTGGCATAGTGTTTTCGGCATTTCCTGTTATTTGCACGTTGGTAATTTTTTCTTCTTTCCTTTTATCTGGGTTTTCTTTGGAGTTTCGATCCGTCGACCGGGTAGAATATCCTTTTAATGATGCCTTAAGGTGTGAGATAGCGATGCTAATTCATCGATCGTGTTAGAGGAGGTTGAAGTATGGAATGGTAGCGGGTATGCACCTGAGTTAGTGGGTGAGAGGAGAGATTTTTCCGAGTTTTATATATCCTGTCATGTTAAGTGGAGGCGCATTGTTGGCGGTGCGGTGTCGGTTCTGTCTTCGTTTTTTCATCTGTCTCAACAGCATTTCCTAGTACTCTTCTTTCCCGTCGTATATCCTCTCCTTTCATAGCTTTCTTTCTGTATACTTGTGCAAAGTTCTAGTCCTGAGTTGGTTTGATTTTCTCTTTTTTTCTTCCTATCTTAATTTCTGGCTGTCATTTACTTCATTCATGAGGGGGTTTACAAATGTCCCCTAAAGATATCTCCTCGCTGGTGCCTTTTTATTTCCTGTCCCCCCCTTTTTTTTTCTGTCCCTATTCGTTCCTTATATTATTATATTCTTGGTCATCACTAGCTCTGTTCTATCGGCGTGTCTTGGTAGGTAGAAGGATAGGGTTTACTGACCCTATTCTCGTAGAGAAGGAGGAGGAGGAGGAGGAGAGAGGTGAGGCATAGGTGGACCGGGAATCCATTTTATCTGTGCAAGGGGGTCTAGAGATTTTCGGAAAGATAAAGGGAGCAAAAAGAAGAAAAAAAAGATGAGGGAAGGGATTTCTTTATTGATATTTTTTTTTTGATCCTCTGCTGGCTTTGTGTTTTTTCCCGCTCTTGTTTGGTTCATACGTAATGTTCGTTGGTATCTCTTCCTCATTTTTCTGTGTTTTGCTTTTCTTTCTTTCCCCGTTTCATTTTTGAGGTACGCAATATCTGTCTGGTATATGGGGAGTGGATGTGGATGTGAAAATCCACTCACCTCTGCTGTACAGTGTCATTTTATGCATAGTGAATGGTCATAATCTATCACTCGAAGGTATCTATCTGCTCTCTAAGGCGAGTGAGTTCATGGGATAGCCCGTAATTTATTGACATAGTTTGGAGGAGTGGAATATTAGCAGGAGAGGGGGGGAAAAGAAGAAAAAAACGAATCGAAACGCCATCCCCCCCTTCTCACGCAACAGTCAATCAATTACAAAGCATAGCGCTCCCCCTTTCCTCAATACCCCTAACATCTGCCCACCTGCCCGCATCTTCCTCCCACTCATCCCCCATATCGTGAACCCTCACCCTCCTCACCCCCAGACAAAACTCCCCACTACCACTACCACCACCGCCAAAACCATACCCCCCTCCTCCACCACCTCCACCATTCCCGACCTCCTTCTCCACGTCCACCCAATCCACAACCCACGCCCACCCCGCCCGTCTAAGCAAGTAATTCTTCTCGCGCAGCACCCTTTCCAGCTGTGCCAGGGCTTCGGCCGGCAACGACTTTAGCCCCAACAGGCCCTTTATCCTCTCCAGGTTCTTGAAGTCGCGATGGTAGGCGTGGTTACTTATTGGAAGGGTGGTCACTTGGAGGTGTGTCCAGCGCGGGGTAGTGTTATTGTTGATGGAGCGGTAGGAGTGTGGTAGTGATGATGGTGGTGGTGATGATGGGTGTAGCTGGGAGTAGGATTGTGGGGGACGTTTAAAGATTAGGAGTTCGTACCAACCTGGTGCTGGGCTCGGGCACGTGAGGCGGTTCTCGTTCTCTTCTAAGCCTGCGCCGGTGTCTACTGGTGTTTCCATTGCTTCTCTTTTTGGTGGTGTTTTGGTGGGTGGATAGGTGGGGGGGAAGGAGGCACGAGTAGATATAAGACTATGGTATACATATAATATAGAAGACTAGAGTCTGCAGGCACCACTACAACTGGAGATACACGACTTCACGTGCAGTACCAGTATGGGGAAGAGTAAGACGGAAGGCGGGGGGCGGGGCTCAATCATAAGCGACTTGACTTTGACGCATAAACTTAATTTAATTTCATAATCATGGCTGTACGAACAAGTCCCGGTAACTCTACCACTCGTGCCTACAGTACCGAGATTTTGAACCCAGGGAATTCCAAAGAGGGAGCACAGCATCGTACTGTACTTTTCTGTGCAATGCCGGCACTGTGGAGTACGATATCCCCCCCCCCCCCCCGCCCAAACGGTCGATTTTTCAGGCAACCCACCACTACTCCCTCCCAAGGCTTCCGTCCTTACCCCTCTCCCCTTAGTCACTCGTCAGCTTCGACGAACTGTAACTTGCCGGGCGCTTTTCCCCATTTCTCTTTTTCCATTTCGTATTACCGGTATCGTACCTGCATCTTCGAGTTTTTACATATCCCCCTCCCCCCCACCTCCCTCGCTAGGGATGGGAGGGAAAAAGAGAATCACATTTCCTTATCGATCAACTTAAGCCAAGAGGCACATCTTTTTTGATTCTGTGTCATACATACATACATACTCGAGTACATACATACAAACATACATACAAACACACATACAGATTATTTTCGGTTCGGCCTCGTTTGAAAGAGAGGGGGAGGGAGGGGGGGAGGAATGGCGCTTGTGCTCGCTCGAGTGGATACCGGTATGATATGACAAAAGTGCTGAGGGTAAGTACTATTGTGCGTGAGGCGATGTGATCAAGAGTGGGGTTGGCATAATGATATCCGATATGGCAAGCTGGAGTGTGTGGGTTCGGCGTCTTACGATACTTTTGTGTTTTTTCTGATTGGGGCGTTGTCGAGTATGATACTGTACGGTAGTGGGGTAGTCTAACTTTAGAGTTGGGTGAGCGATCCTTGGGACGCCAAGTCCATAATATATTTAAGTCAGAAGCTATCATACGGTAGTTATTTCAAGTTCGGAATTTGGCTTTTCAAAGCCAACATCTTAACAGCAATTAATATCATAGCTAGCGAATCACAGCCCTCCCAACAGGATGACCGGTAGGGTGGCTGGTCGCGAGTTTTACTATTCCTGACTGCCCAAAGGATACTCGCGATTGAACATTTATAAGGGCCTGTTGGGTAAAAAAGGAAGAAGTGGCAGCCGTTCCGTTGTGAAATGGTTTGACCTGTAGAAATGGTTGTCGCTAATGGTCAACCATTTCTACAGTACAGGGCAACCATTCCGTTGCCCCCTGGTTGGAAACGGAAAGGTTGATATGTTTGCCAAACGGCCGTTCGGTTCGCACCTTTTCCAAAACGGAAGGAAAAGGTCATTTGTAAGCTCGCGTACCGGGTTTTCGGCCACCCCTAGCTTTCGGCCACCCTGGCACAACTGCTCAGCCAAACAATATTTTCAATTTATAACTCCCATTGAAAAATACATGATTCCATTTGTGCCCTTTGCAAATTTCTAGATGTTCTTAATGCTGCCTCCTCAGAAGAAGGCTCTTTTTCCTTTGCCCAAGCCTTTTTTTCAGCAATTCTAGCCTTCTCTGCCTCTCCTGCTATTCGTACCTTTTCTGCCTTCTGTAATGATCGCTTTATACTTTCTACATTTGCAAAAATGGTATTTGGATCTAGTATAACCTTGCGCTTTTTCTTCTTACTTTCTAACCCGGTAAGTTGTTGTTGAAGGTGCTTGTTGGTTGGATGTAAGATGCCATGACGGGCAGTCACTTTCACGAGTGCTTTTTGAGCGCTTTGAAAAACTGTACACTGATCTCGTGTCAATGGACCCAATCTTTGAACCGCTTAGTGAATGTCATGAGGGTGTTTTGGGGTTTTGAGAAGAGTCTCATTGTTGCTAAAAGGGGATCTGGTAGGTGTAGAAGGAGGTGGAAGGGAAGAAGAAAAAGTAGATGGGGGAGGGGTGGTGGAGGCAGCTTGTATTGTAGTAATTTTATGAAGTTGTGAGGAGTTAAGAGTTTTATTGGGGTTCTAAGGAAAAAGACCAGCTGCTGACCAGCCTGCCCATAAAGTCCGTGTTGTAAAGGTTTCTGGGCAGGCTTTTTGATAAGCTTCAACAAATTGGTACTTCTTTACTAGAACGGCATCATTGAGGTAGGCAAGATCTGAGATTTTCTTACGGTAGTGAGACTTTTGCGGGGAAAATGTACCAAGGTCTAGTGGCTGTAGGACATAACTTGAGTGAGCAGGAAGATAGAATTTATCAACCAGATTCTGCCAACAAATTCAAATAAACTCCACTGTGGTATGGCTCCCATGTCCATCCAATAGTAGAAGGCGATGTGCAGTTCAGCCATCAGGCAGAAGACGGGTGGTCTCAGGCAGAAACACTTCCTTTAGTCATCTTATTCCAATTTCATGAGAGGTCTAACCTGTTAGGCATACCGGAAGGCTTAGCCTTCCATTAGTGAATAAAGACCTATAGTTACCCTACCTTAGGATTCTGAGTTCAAAAGGACAAGCCAACACCCCCCTCTCGTAGCATAGACGGAAGTGAC